>OGFW01000016.1_pt1 | contig 136520 bp, 115 predicted proteins | sample 1570991 | NCBI WGS metagenome assembly OGFW01 (sample SAMEA2582074, study PRJEB24529) | metagenome | biome: Human gut stool | place: China | collected 2011
CTGGGATAAAGAGTTGTATGACAATGGTTAATCTACTACACTTCTCCGGTAATAGCCGGTCGGATTCTTTCTTAAAAAAGAAACAACGAAGCACTGCTTCCGCATCGCTGTGTGCGAATGGAAGGTTTTGCGGGGGGGGACAAGGGAGGAAGGCGGTTGTTAAATGAAAGAGCCGTGCCTGCACCTCTACTATCATTCTGCTGTAAAACATCCGTATAAGGATAACAACATAAGCAGAATTTTCTTACATTGTGCCATGTTTAACCCTTAATAGAGTAACGTTATGATTATCGGAGTACCTAAGGAGATTAAGAACAACGAGAACCGGGTGGGCATGACGCCCTCGGGAGTTGCCGAATTAGTGAAACGCGGACATACTGTATACATACAGCACACCGCAGGAGAGAACAGTGGTTTTCCGGACGAGGCATATATAGCCGCAGGAGCGCAGATCCTGCCCACTATGGAAGAGACGTATGCCGCAGCCCAGATGATAGTGAAAGTGAAAGAACCTATCGCACCGGAATACAAGCTGATCCGCAAGGGACAGTTGCTGTTCACTTACTTCCATTTTGCCTCCGATAAAGAACTGACTCTTGCCATGATAGAAAACGGCTCGGTTTGCCTTGCTTACGAAACGGTAGAAAAAGCTGACCATTCTTTACCCTTATTGATTCCTATGAGTGAGGTAGCCGGACGCATGGCTATACAGGAAGGCGCCCGTTTTCTGGAAAAGCCGCAAGGTGGAAAAGGTATTCTGCTGGGAGGTGTACCGGGTGTGAAGCCTGCCAAAGTATTAATTCTCGGCGGAGGCATCGTAGGCAGCAATGCAGCCCAGATGGCAGCCGGACTGGGAGCAGATGTCACAATTGCAGATATCAACCTGGCCCGTCTTCGTTATTTGAGTGAAACACTGCCAAAAAATGTAAAAACCTTATATGCTTCGGAACTGAGGCTGAAGAAAGAGTTGCCGGACGTAGACCTTGTAATAGGCTCGGTCTTGATTCCGGGAGACAAGGCTCCGCACCTGATCACCCGCAGTATGCTGAAGATGATGCAACCGGGTACAGTATTAGTGGATGTAGCTATCGACCAGGGAGGATGTTTCGAAACTTCGCACCCCACTACCCATAGTGAGCCGACGTATGTGGTTGATGGAATCGTACATTATGCCGTAGCCAATATTCCGGGAGCAGTGCCTTACACTTCTACATTGGCACTGACCAATGCCACTCTGCCTTATGTAACAGCACTGGCAGGAAAGGGGTGGAAACAAGCATGCAAAGAAGATCCGGCACTGGCTTTGGGATTAAATGTGGTAGAAGGGAAAGTGGTATATAAAGCAATAGCTGAGGTATTCGGGCTTAAATACGAGCAATTGAATTTAGAATAACAAGTAATACCACGGAGTAACACAGTTTCACGGAGCAGAATCATAAAAAGAAGAACTCCGTAAGACCCTGTGTTACCCTGTGGTGGAATGATCCGTTTATAACAAAAAAGAAGATACCTTGTCCGAAGCTCTGCGGTATCCCTCCAACAATTCTTTCATTACCTCGTCCACACTTTGCCTGCGGCGGAACAGAGCAGCCACCTGCCCTATCTCAAGCTCTCCTTCTTCCAGATCACCTTCGAAGATGCCTTTCTTGGCGCGTCCTCTGCCCAAAAGTTCACGAAGTTCTTCGGCAGAAGCTCCCCGCGCCTCAGCCACTTCCACCTTATCACGGAACGAATTGGTCACAAGACGGGTAGGCGCCAGTTTCTTCAGCAATAATTTGGTATCGCCTTCGTTCAACCGCAAACAATATTCCTTGAAAATATCACTTGCCGAACTTTCATCCGTCAGAGCAAAACGAGTACCTATCTGAACTCCTTCGGCCCCTAACGCCATCGTGGCGAAGATGGCCTCACCGGTACCAATCCCTCCGGCCGCAATCAAAGGTAAAGTAGTGGCTTCACGTACCGCAGGAATCAGACAAAGCGTCGTTGTCTCCTCCCGACCATTATGCCCGCCAGCCTCAAAACCCTCAGCTACCACGGCATCGACTCCCGCCTCTTCGCATTTCATGGCAAACTTAGAAGAAGAAACGACATGTGCCACCGTGATGTCACGCTCTTTCAGCCAGCCGGTCCATGTCTTCGGGTTTCCGGCAGAGGTAAATACGATTTTAACCCCTTCTTCCACAATGATATTCATGATCTCCTCTATCTGGGGATACATCAAAGGAATATTTACCCCAAAAGGTCTGTCTGTGGCTGCACGGCATTTACGAATATGTTCACGCAAAATATCGGGATACATCGAACCGGAGCCTATCAACCCCAAACCGCCCGCATTACTGACAGCCGAGGCAAGCCTCCAGCCACTACACCACACCATACCGCCCTGAATAATGGGATACTGAATACCGAAAAGAGAAGAAATTCTGTTCATAGTCATATCGTTTTTGAAAAAAGAAGGCAAGAATCCTCCTATTTATCTTTTAACAAATTCAATGTATAATCGGTTCAGGAAGCAACACCGTTGTAGAATCACCATACGCTTTCAAAACTTCCAGTGTACGCGCCCTCCGTTCACGTCCTTTTTTGTCCCAGAAATCTTTTGTGAAAATAGTCATCAGGTCAAGACCTCCGATAGTGCCTCCACTCACGGTTACTCCACTTTTGCCAAGCTTCATGGCAGAGGTATGCACCATACTCTGCGTAGTCACCATCCTGCCATTGGCACGTTCGCCAAACAGATTATGCCGTAACCCACTGGAACGGATTTCCTCGTATGAACTGCGGATGCCTTTATCATATACATTCTTAGCCCAGTTGGAAGGGACGGTCTCATAAAACTCGACAAACGGATCTCCCCGCCACGTATCGGCATCCACCTGTATCTTTTTTTGGTAAATAGGGTCCCAGTTATATTTGGTATTGGCCGTATAAGGCCGGAGAGTCAACACAATTTTCTTTCTATCAAGCACTTGTGGAAGCGTCTCGTCCAATTTCAGACCGGGCTTCTCCTTCGACATTTTGGGAGCACCCGGCAAGCTGTTGAAATCAATCTGTTTCACAGCATCCATATTCAGCTTGATATCCTCTTGGCCGTTCAGGATGCGTTGCAGATTCAATGAATCCTTCGCAGTCCATTGGGCACGGGCTATCAGGACCATCGGACATAACCATATAAACAATATCAAACGCTTCATTCTTCTACACTTATTTAATAAGATGAAAGTACCTGCTTCGCATGTTCCTGTCTTTGAATTCCTTTACGTGGCTGTTCATCGGGCATAAAGGATCACTGCCGCCCCTGAAGACAGCACCAGAAAGTCGATACGTTTCATCTGATTTAGTTTTTTACCACCAACGGTATCCACTCCCGCAAAGGGGCTCGTCAAAGCATGCGTCAATGGTCCATGCCGTACGAGGATACTGCCTGTTTTCCCACCAGCGACGATACCGGGCAGCAGCATCAAGTAACTCTTCATCGGTCAGGAAATAGATGCCCTCGTAGTTCTCGGCATTGGCTCTCACCATTTTGCAGCCAAACGACGCATAATGCCCTAACCGAATGGTTTCTACGATCCACAACATGCACTCGCCCAACCGGACCTTACCGCTATAGTAAGCAGATACCGGCGGAAGCGGAAAAGAAGCAACCTGAGTCAGGTCTTCCGCATAATTCAGCAATGCCGGAATATCCTTCTCCGTAAATTTAGGCACTTCTACAAAGCCCTTCGGGCTCTTGGTATTATAGTTCCCCGCTTTGAGTTGCCTTACGAAAAGGTCTACATCCGGGTTATTGTAATCTAATGTCTCTTCGCTGCAACTTACACAAGTAAGCAATGATAAAACAACCGTGAGCAGCATAAAAAATGTTTTTTTCATAACGTCCGTACTAAATGGTTAATAGGTCATGCGCAGACCGCAAATCAGGTTAAAATTCGTAGGCCGTGCCGAACGTACTGTTTCCAGCTTGGAGTCTGTCTTGAAATGGTGCGACACTCCCGGTTCGGCAAATAAAGCCAGTTTATCATTAATTTTATAGTTCACTCCCACTCCTGCGGTAAGGGCCAGTTGCACAGGCTCCTGTTTGAAGCTGTTATCGGGTGCTCCCGCTATGCACTTATCCGCAACTCCACCTACAGAAGCATATATATCTAACTTCGGCATTTCCGCAAGTGTCACGTTCAGTTTTACGGGAATTCCCAGATAATGCAAGTTCTGTCCGGCACGCAAACTGGAATATAATAAACCGGTTTCTACGGCTAAATGTTTATTTATTTTTTTCTCTACCGTCAGACCGACCGTAACAGGCATCTTATATTTACCATCTCCGGCAGGCAATGCGGTACCGACTGCCGCCTTTACAGCCCATGTCCGGGCTTTAGCGGTCATAGCCGTATAATCGGAAGACGGGGATTCATCAGCAGAATTTACTAAGGTCTGTCCATCTCCGCCGGCCTGCCAATAGTTTTTATCCGGATGATTATTTTGTCCTCTGCGTGTAGTCGTTGCAGAGAAGCTGAATGACATGGAAACCGTAACCGAAACCGAATCATCATCTTCGTCCTGATATTGGGCCAGAGTACCGAAACGCTTAGGCGTCGGTTTACTCAAAACAGGCTCGGAATGTACGGGAGTGAAATCCTGTTTCACCACGTCACCATCCAGGTGAGTCGCATTTCCGCTGACAACCGCTACCTGGGTAAAGGCTTCTTCTATCTCCTCTTTCGGAGAGAAGAACCAAAAAGCAGCCGATGAAGCAGCCAGTACCAGCAGTACGGAAGCGGCTGCCGCTACGCGGAAGAAAAACACCTTCCGACGATGGCAACGCACCATCACCTCAGAATTCAATTCTTCCCAGAAACCATCCCGCACAGTCATCTCGGCGTTGCCCAGACGGGAACGGAACAGATCGGTTATTTCATCATTTTCTCTCTTCATGATTTCTATATTCTTTAATCCTTTTTGCCAATAAAAACTTTGCACGGTGCAACTGCGAAGTGGATGAATGCTCCTTAATACCCAACATATCGGCTATCTCTTTGTGAGACTTTTCCTCAAACACGTAAAGGTTAAAAACCGTCCGGCAGCCATCGGGCAAGTCTGCGACAAACTTCATCAACTGTTCTTCGGATATCGGTCCTGCCTCCCCTCCTTCCGGAAGATCGGGAATATCAGGAAGCTGATCCTCGTGTATCACCAACTGACTGATCCGTTTTTGCCTTCGCAGGTAATCCAGTGCCTGAGTCACCATCACCCGGGTCACCCATGTTCCGAGCGAAGACTCACCACGAAACGAAAAGTTGGTGAATATTTTGATGAAACCGTCATGCAGTACATCGTGCGCCGCTTCCATATCGCCCGTATAGCGGAAACATACCGCCAGCAATTGCCTCGAGTATAGGGTATAAAGTTCCTTACGGGCCGAATCCTTTCCTGCCCGACAGCCCTTTATCAGTTCTATCTCGTTTTCCAATGTCAATTGTCTTTTTAAAATCGAACGTATGTCTGCGTCGTTTGTCTATTAGACGCAAGGATGCAACGAATGCTGCAAACAATAGTGCAAAAAGAAGTTAAAGAAACAATAAACGATGAATAAGCCTTTGCATCAATGCGTAGCCTGTTCATCGTTTATCACTTAAGAACGTTTATCGCCGACCGTTCAAAATGTCAGCATGCCTTGAAACTCATATCGAGTCCCTTTACCGAATGGGTAAGGGCACCTACCGAAATAAAGTCTACACCACACTCGGCATAGTCACGGAGTGTATCGAACGTGATACCACCGGACGACTCGGTCTCATATTTTCCTCCGATCATCTCGACAGCTATCTTTGTATTTTCGGGAGTGAAGTTATCGAACATGATGCGGTCTACCCCACCGATATTCAACACCTGCTGAAGTTCGTCGAAATTGCGCACTTCGATTTCAATCTTGAGGTCTTTTCCTTTTTCCTTGCAATATTCTTTAGCCCGGTTGATGGCCTTATCAATGCCACCGGCAAAGTCCACGTGATTATCTTTCAGAAGAATCATATCGAAAAGTCCGATACGGTGGTTGACACCCCCGCCAATCTTTACCGCCGCTTTCTCAAGCATACGGAGTCCCGGAGTAGTCTTACGGGTATCCAACACACGTGTTTTGGTTCCTTCCAGCTGCTTCACGTATTTGCGTGTCATAGTGGCAATGCCGCTCATACGCTGCATCACGTTCAGCATCAGACGTTCTGTCTGAAGCAGAGACTGAATTTTACCTTCCACAACCATTGCCACATCACCCGGCTTCACTTCGGCACCGTCGTTGATAAACACCTCAACTTTCATAGTCGGATCGAAACGGTGAAATATTTCTTTGGCAATTTCGATACCGGCCAATACACCGGCTTCTTTAATCAAAAGTTTCGATTTTCCCATTGCAGTGGCGGGAATACAGGAAAGTGTTGTGTGGTCGCCATCGCCTATGTCTTCGGCAAAGGCCAGATCAATCAGTCTGTCTATTAACTCATTCATTGGTTTTATCTATTCTTATTTGATTTATAAAATATTTGTTCTGTACCCTGCGGAAGAAGCAGTTCACCCGGAAATTGCCGTTAGCAGTGGTCAGGGTACCGATAATAAAACTCGACTCCTCTCGCTTACCTTCGTGATTTACATTAAAACCACTCACCTTGTTGCTATTAAAGAAAGAAGCAAGTGTCCCTTCAGCAGTCTGTTTGTCGACGCTTGTCGAGCGATTCTGAATCACCAGATCCACCTTCTCTCCCAAATACTTGTTCAGTTCTTGGGAGTTTCCTTTCTTAAACGCCACGACCACGCCCACCGGTATGTCCTGTGCGAAGAGCGAAGTTACAGCGAATACGAGTCCGGCCATCCATAAAAGTACCCGTTTTTTCATAATCACAAGTATTATCGATACGCAAAGGTAAGTATTTAATGCTAAAAACAACATTTTTTTCTTATTTTTGTGCAATAAACAAGAGTTTGCACTTGAATGAAAACAACCCTTATCGTCGTAGGACGGACTGTAGAGCAGCATTATATTACTGCAATTAACGATTACATAGAGCGTACCAAACACTTCATTTCTTTCGATATGGAGGTGATTCCCGAACTGAAAAACACGAAAAGCCTCACCCCGGAACAACAAAAGGAGAAGGAAGGCGAACTGATAGGCAAAGCCCTCCAGCCGGGAGACGTGGTAGTGTTGCTGGACGAGCACGGAAAAGAGATGCGTTCGGTGGAATTTGCACGCTGGATGGAGAAGAAGCTGGTAAACGTCAACAAACGCCTGGTATTTATCATAGGAGGACCTTACGGATTTTCACAAAAGGTATATGATGCGGCACACGAAAAGATATCCATGTCGAAAATGACTTTTTCGCACCAGATGATCCGCCTGATCTTTGTAGAACAGATGTATAGGGCCATGACCATACTGAACGGCGGGCCCTATCACCATGAATAGGGTTATCCCCTATTCATGATTCATCAACCGCCGGGCAGCCATCTCTTCATATTTCGTTCCGGGGCGACCATAGTTGGCATACGGATAAATCGAAATACCGCCGCGGGGTGTAAAGATACCGGTCACTTCAATGTATTTGGGGTCCATCAGACGGATCAGGTCTTTCATTATGATATTCACGCAATCTTCATGAAAAGCACCGTGATTGCGGAAGCTGAACAGATATAGCTTAAGGCTCTTGCTCTCCACCATCTTCACATCGGGCAGGTAACTGATACGTATTTCGGCAAAATCCGGTTGTCCCGTTATGGGGCACAAGCTGGTAAACTCCGGACAATTGAAACGTACCCAATAATCGTTCTCAGGATGCTTGTTATCGAAGGATTCCAATACTTCGGGAGCATAATCCTGCTTATATTCGGTCTTTCTTCCCAGTAAAGAAAGCTGGTCTTTCAGTTCAGTCATAATCTATTAATCATTTAACGGTTTCTTTTACTTAAATACTCTTCCAGCCCCTGTTTCCGCAATTTGCATGCCGGGCAGTGTCCGCACCCGTCGGCAGGAATCCCGTTGTAACAGGTCAGCGTCTCGTTCCGTACAAGATCGAATACGCCGAGTTCGTCCGCCAATGCCCAGGTTTCGGCTTTATCAATCCACATCAACGGTGTATGGATAACAAACTGTTCGTCCATCGCCAGATTCAGAGTGACATTCAACGACTTGATAAACGAGTCGCGGCAATCGGGATAACCACTATAATCGGTCTGCGAAACTCCGGTAACCAAGTGGAAAGCTCCCTGTTCACGGGCAAAGACAGCGGCAATACTCAGAAAGAACAGGTTACGTCCCGGAACAAAGGTGTTCGGGAACGAATCTTCCGGCTTGTCTTCGTCCATTGAGATGCTGGTATCCGTCAACGAATTGCTTCCAAGGCTCCCGATAAAAGAGGTGTCCATCACATGAAACTCCACTCCTGCCCTTTCGGCTATTCCCCGGGCCAGTTCTACCTCGTGTGCATGTTTCTGTCCGTACAGGAAACTAAGCGCATATACTTTGCTGAAATGCTTCTTCGCCCAGAAGAGACACGTTGTAGAGTCCTGTCCGCCACTGAACAGAACTACTGCTGAATCATTTTTCATCATTTATTTTCTTGAAAAAAGTGTTTTTAAGTTCTCCTTATTATATATCCTTTACCTTAAGTACATTATAGGAGATGTCGGTATCATAAACATCGCTCCCGTCAATTCTCTTAACGGCTTTCACGACACGGATGGTGATCGGAAGGATAATCACTTCGTAAAGGGACTTCAGCACAATCTGAGTGCCCATCATCACCAACAGCTCGGGCCAGGCAATCAGTCCGCCGAATGCGATGGGAAAGAAGATCAGTGAATCGGCCGTTTCTCCCACTACCGTAGACCAGATGGCACGGGCAGAAAAATTACGTCCGCCACTGGCCACTTTCATTTTACTCATGACATAGGCATTGAGAAATGAACCGACCAGAAAGGCCAACAGACTGGCTACAACAATGCGGGGAGCCATGCCGAACACAAAATCAAAATGCTGTTCGCCTTCCCAGAAAGGTGCTGCGGGCAACGCCACGGCAATCAGCCCGAGCCCTACCACAAAGAAGTTCATGGCAAATCCGCTCCAAATAATCAGACGGGCCTTTTTAAATCCCCATACTTCGGCTATACAGTCATTGATAATATAGGATATGGGAAACACCAGCAATCCGGCAGTAACAGTGATACTGCCAACCTGAATCACTTTGGTTTCGAGAAGGTTTGCTGCAATCAGACAGACGTTGAACAGAATGCCGAGCAACATGAAGGGTATAGATACTTTTTCTTTCATAATTCCTGTTTTTTACGTGGTGTTCTAGAATACACGACCGCTATTCACGGCATCATACGTTTACGGGCAGCAAAGGTAGCAATTCTTTTTTAATCGACAAAATAACAATATATGTAACGGGGCATTACATATATTGTTATCGCGATAACATATAATGTAATGCCCCGTCCGGGTACAACATAACAAACACTTAACACACTATTCTTTTTACTCTTGTCACAGAGTTACAAAAGCCCATTCATACTTCCGGAAAATCCGGCATCGATCTTAATAAGCGCTCTTACGAGAAGTCTTTCAAATCCTGCTGTAATCTTTTGCGGATCAGGAACAGACGGCTCTTGATAGTCCCTACCGGCAAATCCATCTTCTCAGCTATCTCACGATACTTGAATCCGGCAACAAACATCAGGAAAGGCTTCTTCAACTCTTCGGGAACGGCATTAATCACCTTATAGAGTTCCTTCAGATCGTAAATTGTTTCAAAGCGGTTGCCGTCCTCACCTTCCGTCATGGTTTGCGCATAGAGATTATAGGTGGAATCGGTCATATCCACTTCACGTAACGACTTACGGTAATTATTGATAAAGATATTGCGCATGATGGTATACATCCATCCCTTGAAATTCTGGGTATGCACAAATTTCTCTTTGTTGTCCAATGCCTTCAACAGACAATCCTGTACCAGATCATTGGCCGACTCCCGGTCAGCAGTCAGTTTATAGGCAAAATGTTCCAGTTCGGGCTGCATAGCCACTATCTTATGGGTAATATTCATCTTTTCCATTGCTCTTCTTTCTTTCTGATTATCGAATATGCAAAGATTCGCATTTTAAACGGTCTGTCCTATAGCAATTCTTCCGCATAATTTGGCGATTTTTCCCTCGGCCCTTCAACCATTTCCCATTTAAGTTGTTCAATAGGGCAATTCACCTAAAACTTAACTTATAATGAAAACATTTTTTAGATCTGTAGCTATGCTACTCGGATTGGGACTCTTGCCTGTAGCGGCACATGCCCAGAAAAAAGTAATCATCGAAGATGAAGAACCGAACTCCGTGATGTTTGTATCGACCGACAAAGCCGGAGACGAGATTATCCGGATCATGAACGAGACGCGTCTTCCGCGTTTCCAGGAACCGAAGGCTCCACGCTTCGTACTGACCGACCGGCAAGGAAAGTTCGCACTGGGTATCGGCGGATATGTACGGGCAACCGCCGAATATGACTTCGGGGGAATTGTGAAAGATGTAGACTTCTATCCGGCGCTGATTCCTAATAAAGGATCTGCCGACCATGCACGCAATCAGTTCCAGATGGATATCAGCACTTCGACTCTTTTCCTGAAACTGGTGGGACATACCAAACGTCTGGGTGACTTCGTGGTTTATACTGCTGCAAACTTCCGCGGAGACGGAAAGACTTTCGAGTTGCAGAATGCTTATGCTACCTTCCTCGGCTTTACTCTGGGATACAGCTATGGTAACTTTATGGACCTTGCCGCCCTGCCTCCTACCATCGACTTTGCAGGCCCTAACGGCTCGGCTTTCTATCGAACCACTCAATTGAGCTATATGTGTGACAAGCTGAAGAACTGGAAATTCGGCGTCGGTGTCGAAATGCCATCGGTAGACGGTACCACGAATCAGTATCTCACCATCAACACCCAGCGTATGCCCGACTTCACTGCCTCAGCACAGTATAACTGGAATGCCAACAGCCACCTGAAGTTAGCTGCCATCGTTCGCAGCATGACTTATTCAAGTTCCGTAGACAATAAGGCGCACTCAAAAGCCGGATACGGACTTCAAGCTTCGACTTCCTTCAACGTGACTCCGAAATGGCAAGTATACGGACAGGTGAATTACGGAAGGGGTATCGGACAATACCTAAACGACTTGAGCAACCTGAATGTGGATATTGTTCCTAACCCGGAAAAAGAAGGGCGCATGCAGACGCTCCCCATGTTGGGATGGTTCGCCGGATTGCAATACAACATCAGCAAAGATGTATTTGTATCGGGCACTTACAGTTTGTCACGCCTCTACTCGGAACACACGTATCCAAGCGATGTACCCGATATGTACCGGAAGGGCCAATATCTGGTAGCTAACCTGTTTTGGAACGTAACCAGCAACTTACAGGTAGGCGCCGAATATCTGAGAGGATGGCGTACGGACTTCAGTAGCAATACCCGTCATGCCAACCGCATGAACGCATTGGTACAATATTCGTTCTAGCTTTTTATAAATCTCTCTGAACTCTAACGTAAAAAAAGTCCAAGGACGAACCCAGCCCCGTCTCTGTTATTACTCTACGGAGATGGGGCTAAAAATAAAATTTCACCACACAGGGATTATCATCTTCCACTCTTTTACTTAATGCCTGGCTGCAAGAAACGCATGCAAAGCTCAATGCTGCAAAGAAAAGAAAAAATGTGTCTCTCATATCGTTCGGGATTAGAACACAAAGATAATCTTAATATAGGAGGTTAAATGAAAAAGGACCGGATTATTTGAGTAATCCGATCCTTCTTGAGAGTTATATTAATAAAGATTAGTAGAAGCCTTGTATCAGAACTTATAGTCGAGACCGATACCGAATACTTTATTGGTACGAGTAAAGACATCCTTTCCAGGCGTTCCTGTACCATTATAGCTACTCATATCTTTAGTATATTTGTCATAATCAGTCCAGAAATAAGCAACGTTCAGTTTCAAGTTCTTAGCTACATTGAAACCTGCGCCAAAACCATACGAGTAAGAACTTACCGCAAAGCTCATATCACTCTGATAATTGTCTTTCACCCCATATTTAGTACGTTGCATACCGGCACTTATCTGTGCCCACTTGCAAATATCCCATTCCATACCGGCAAGATATTCATTCGTTCCGTTGCCAATATAATTATGTTTATCGACCAAAGCACCGGTAGCAGGATCTTGTACAGTAGCCATCTTTGCATGTGTATCAAAGAAATGGTGATAACCTACCGAAGCACGTAATACCGGCAAGATTTCATAAGACACACCGACAGTCAGCAAACTAGGAATATCATGTGGAGTATTAACGCCATCCCGATAGTTTGCGAATTTATCTTTTGTCGGATCGGCAGGAGCGGCAGGCAATGTACCCTTCGTTTTATTTTCAACGTTTAATTTTGTATTGAATTCATATTTCACGCCTACATTCCATTTGCCCATTTTAAAATCAGCACCAATAATAGGAGTAATTCCCCATCCTGACTGTTTACAGTCAAGTTCCATATCGGCAGTCTCACCTGCTACAGCCGAAGCTCTTGCAGCATCAGTCATATATTTGATATATTCAGGAGAACCCGGCTCAAACTTTTCAGCAGCAGCCATTGCACCGGCAGCTAAAGTAGTAAAATAGTTATTCAGATTTACCAGTTTATCACCTCCCCCGATATTTGCCTGAATATCTTTCAAATATCCCGAATATGCATTACTTACATAATTAATACGTGCGCCACCAAAAACAGACAGATAATCCGTAATCTTATAGGTAGCTCCCAACTGCAAACCGAAGATGTACTGTTTACCTTCCATAAAGCTATTAACAGAATATTTATCTGCTACAAAACCTTGTTCTTTCAACAACTTCGGAATCATGGCTACCTGTGATTCAAACGAACCCAATCCTTCATTAAAAGTAGCTTTACCGCCACCGCCGGTAATGGCAAAGTTAGCCGAGAATGCCCACTTATCCTTCTTATAAACTGCAAATACACTGGGAACAAACGGAGCCGAAGCTTCACCTTTATATACTTTTGTAGCGTTTCCGCCAAAGCCTGCAAACGGAGCGAAAGTAGAAGTGATGGTTCTTGTTTGGAAAGCACTCTGTCCGTTGAGAGACAGATGAAAACCATCTTCCATGAAAGCGACACCTGCCGGATTGGAATATACTGCGTCAATTTGTGTAGAAGCATCACGAGCCAACATTCTCAAAAACAATACGTGCTGATTGGTATTTGTCAGGAGACCTCCCGCAAAAGTTGAAGTTGAAACGATTAGCAACCCGATGCTAATCAAGAATAATTTTCTCATCTAAATCTTTTTTAAGTTATTTCGGGCGCAAAGGTACAATAATATTGCACATGACGAATATTTCTGTGCATCTAATTACGTTTTCACCAACAAATTAATTGAAAACACAAACTGTTTCGATTGAAACGAACAAGAAAACATCATAAGAAAAGACACTCAGAAAGCCAAACATTACTCCATTGCTAAACGTTTTTATATTATAGAATATAAAATAAGAAAACTATGGCATATACAATCGCATTTTTTGGTACCAAACCCTACGATGAAGCTTCTTTCAACGAAAAAAACAAAGAATTCGGATTCGAACTCCGATTTTTCAAAGGTCACTTGAACCGGCACAACGTGCTGCTGACCCAGGGAGTGGATGCTGTCTGCATTTTCGTGAACGACACAGCTGATGCTGGAGTAATAAAAACAATGGCCGCCAACGGGGTAAAATTACTCGCTCTTCGCTGTGCCGGATATAATAATGTAGACTTAAAAGCCGCTGCCGAAAACGGAGTAACCGTTGTCCGTGTCCCGGCCTATTCACCGTATGCCGTAGCCGAATATACGGTTGCCCTGATGCTTTCACTCAACCGGAAGATTCCGAGAGCTTCGTGGCGTACACGGGATGGGAACTTCTCTCTGCATGGACTGTTAGGTTTCGATATGCACGGAAAAACAGCAGGTATCATCGGTACGGGAAAGATTGCAAAAATACTGATACACATCCTCAAAGGATTCGGCATGAACATATTGGCCTATGACCTATATCCGGATTATAACTTTGCACGGGAGAACCAGATAGTATATACGACGCTCGATGAATTATACCACAGCTCGGATATCATATCATTGCACTGCCCGCTCACTGAACAGACAAAGTATCTGATCAATGACTACTCGATCAGCAAAATGAAAGACGGAGTAATGATCATCAATACCGGACGGGGACAGCTGATTCATACCAATGCGCTGATCGAAGGATTAAAAAATAAAAAGATCGGTTCGGCCGGACTGGATGTTTATGAAGAAGAAAGCGAATACTTCTACGAAGATAAATCGGACCGTATCATCGACGACGATGTGCTGGCACGTTTGCTGTCATTTAATAACGTGATCGTAACTTCTCATCAAGCATTCTTTACCCGCGAGGCTCTGGCTAATATTGCAGCAACGACTTTGGAGAACATACGGGACTTCAAGAACCGGAAACCTTTAGTGAATGAAGTGAAACTGGGCAATGCTTAGAAAAGAGCAACACGAAAAAGTGATGTGTAACAAACAATAATGCCTGCCACTTCTTTCTCAAGAAACGGCAGGCTTAATCCAAGGGGGGGGAACCCGGATGAAATACATAATGTCCGGGATTACTATTTAGCATTCTCTATTTATGTGCCTTCGGTTCACCCTTTTTTCATCAGTATTCCACAATGCTCTCTAACAAAGGCTCTCCCTTCAGAGGAGCATAAATAGTTACTTTAGCAAAACCATACTTGGGCTCGCGGGTTACTGTTTTAGTCATACAGATGAAGCGGTAGTTATAGCCGCTTACCAGTTGTTTGGCAACCAGAAGTGGAGTGTAATCCACCCCTTTCAAAGTCATGCAGGTCTGAAACAATTCTTTATCCTGATCCGTCAACGGTTCAAATTCTCCCCAGCCTCCTATTATTATATCCGCTTTCTCGGAAGTAACCACTGTATAAGGGAATACGTCTTCGTAAAGAACTCCCGTGGCATCACGATAATAGGCAAACTGAATCTCTACCTGTCCCGGCTGCAAAAACTGGAAAGTAAAAGACTGTACAGACATTCCACCCAAGGTATCGGCATCTTCTGACAATTCCTCCACAAGGGCAACTCCACCAGTCAGGCGTACTAAAGCGTAACGATAACCAGTACCTGCATGTGAGGTACGTTTGATGGTGATTGTATCACCTACTTTGAATGCTTTCCTAATCATAACAATACGTGTTTTTTAAAAGATTAACTCTGTGAAATTTTCTAATAGCCTGATGCAGTGACCGGCCTTGCTGAGAATAATCTGCCGGGAGAAAACTCCCGGCAGATTTTGGGTACAGTACATCACCTAAACCAGATTCGTTGATGTGGTTCAAAGGTAAAGGGAAAGATTTACAGATCAAAATACTTGAAGTGGGTTATTCTCTCATTTTTTCACTCTTAGTCTCTCATTTTTTCACTTTCAGTCAGTAATTTCCTTATTACTAACACGTTGTACTCCTACCTGAAAATCGGTAGGAGTCACCCCAAATTTACCGGAAAAGAGACGATAAAAAGATTGGGTAGACATTCCACACTCCTGGGCTATCGTGTCTACTGTATAATCGGGGTAATCTTTCAGCATCTTGGCAGCATACTCCAAGCGAAGATTATTAATGTATTTTGAAAAACTCATTCCGGCATATTGCTTAAAAAGCGGCGCAAACTTATTCTTGGGAATGTAGATTGTCTTGATTAACTCCTCTCTCGAAAAGTCCGGCTGAAGATATAACTGCCGGTTAATGATTTCACGCTCCAGTTTGTCGAACAGCATTTTATCGTGTACCGCATTGTTATCTTCCGTCTCGGGCTCCGGATCGACAGGAACATCCGACTTTCCGGGCTCTTCTGCCTGCAATGCATTTCCATCTATATACGCCCGTACTTCCCGCTCTTTCTGTAACTGTTCTTTCAATAGATGGTTCTCCTCTTTTTTCCGGTAGAGTTCTTCTTTGTATATCAGCAAATCCTCAATGGTTCCTACCATCGCCTTATTCTTACAGCGTATGGTACGGTTGTGCCGGAAGGTTCTCCATAAAAGTATCCCTAACAGAAAAACAATACAGACCACAAATATCAGTAGGGCATTTCGCATCCGCATATCAGCGGCTTGCTGCTGAATAAACATATCCTTTTCATTCGTTTCATAAACCGCTGCCAGTTCCAATGCAGCACTTTTCTGCTCTCTGGCCTTAATGCTATCACGCAACACAGCCAGCTGTTCAAAATATCTTGCAGCAGTCCGGTAATCACCTTTATCCCGATAGGCACGCCCAAGGGACTTCTTAATGGTGACCATATAATAATTTACCGTATCTTTCCGCGTAACATATACCTTTTCACGAGCGGAATTCATACGGATCACCTGATCATACATCTTCCGATCGAACAGATAAGGCATAATCAGGTAGTCATCTCGATCGTATTCCTTACTTACTGACAAAAATAGCCGGTAATAGCGGTCAGCCTCTTCCGACCGCCCCAACCGGAAAAGAACCACAGCGTAATGGGCGTACATCGCCTTTTTTTCCTTTCCGCTCAATCCCTCCATCGGTATCTCACTGCCGGTCTCTTCCGTCACAATCCTTTCTAATGCAGCCAGTGTTTTCAGGGCCTCTTCACTACGCCTGTCCGACTCCTGGAATATCAGCAAAGTATTGTAATTATAGCGCAGGTTATCGTACTTATATGGGTAATCTGTTTTTTCCATCATCGCTACCGCCTGCTCCATGAATTCATATCCCTTATCCTTATTACCCTGATAATAGAGCATCTTCCCCATATTAAACAGAGCAACGGACTGCATCGCTTTATCATCACACAGCTCAGCCCTCTTCAAAAGCAAGTCCACATACTGTGCCTTTTTATTCTCATTGTGCAAACAGTCGTAACACGAAATCATACGGTGCACCTGTTCCATATAGTTTTTATCACTATTGAGCACCGAGTCACTTTCCAAAGCACGCTTATAGAATTTCAACGCCCAGTAGTATTGCCCTACATTGAAATACAAATCGCCTTCCACCACATCCAAACGGAACGGAGGAAGCGACTTCTGTTTCCTCAACTGCTCCATGATCTGCTGCGCTTTTTCAAAGTCGGAGAATGTATACTTATATACGTTGTCATCTGTAATCAAACTGTCTGGTAAAGAAAACATTCCGGCGCAAACAGACACCGGAGATATAAAACAATGAAGCAGTACTAACAGAATAACATACAATAACTTTCTCATATCTTCTTACTATTGGCGGATTTTGGAAGCACAAAAATAAGATAATAATATTTTCAACAAAATTTTCTCCGGCTCATATTTACCGAACGCATTCAAATCTCTTCTGTTTGCCGGATTTCAGGAGCCTGATTGTTTCACTTCTGAAACCGCCTCCTTCCCCTTGTTCCTAATAAAAAAGTGAACGCTTCAAACCATTTATACTTCCCAATTGTTTGGCTTATAGAATACATTTTAAAAGAAAGGATACATTATGAAAAAGGTAGTTCACCGCTCGGATACCCGCGGACGATCTTTATATGACTGGCTTGACAGCCACCACAGTTTCAGCTTTGATGAATATTATAATCCCGAACGCATCCACTTCGGCGCTTTACGGGTGCTGAATGACGATCGTGTCGCACCGGGAGAAGGTTTTCAGACCCACCCACATAAGAATATGGAAATCGTCTCCATCCCCCTAAAGGGATTTCTGGCACACGGAGACAGTAAGAAGAACAGCCGTACCATCACTGTTGGCGATATTCAGGTGATGAGTGCCGGAACAGGCATCTATCATAGTGAAATGAACGGCAGCAAGTCGGAACCTGTGGAGTTTCTACAAATATGGATCATGCCCAAAGAACGAAACACCCACCCACTCTATCAGGATTACGACATCCGGGGGTTGCTGAAAAAAAACGAACTGGCCCTGATCTTGTCACCGGATGGCAGTACACCAGCCAAACTGCTACAGGACACCTGGTTCTCGATGGGTGAAGCAGAAGCCGGTAAAACGCTTGAATACAAGATACATGGAACGGATACGGGAGTCTACATTTTCCTGATCGAAGGAGAAGTAAAAATAGACGATATCATCCTGACCCGCCGCGACGGATTGGGAATCTCTGAAACCAAAAGCTTTGAGATAGAAACCCTGAAAGACTCCAAGATATTACTGATAGAAGTACCGATGTAAATTTAAAGTAATTGCTTATGTCAACCGATCATACGTCCACACATCCTGATTCCCCTCTTCACGGAAGAGGGGTCGGGAGTGAGACTATCAACCTCGCTGCCATCCGGCAGGAGTACACTAAAGGCGGGCTGAAGGAAGGAGATCTTCCCGACAACCCGCTTTCTCTTTTCAACCGATGGCTGCACGAAGCTATCGATGCACAAGTAGAAGAGCCTACAGCCATGCTGGTAGGTACCGTATCCCCCGAAGGGCGACCATCGACCCGTACCGTATTGCTAAAAGATTTACATGACGGAAAATTTATCTTTTATACCAATTATGAAAGCCGTAAAGGCAGTCATCTGGCAAAGAATCCGTATATTTCCCTCTCTTTCGTCTGGCACGCGCTGGAAAGACAGGTACACATTGAAGGCATTTCCTCAAAAGTCCCTGCCAGTGAATCCGATGCCTACTTCCGCCAACGCCCCTACAAAAGTCGCATCGGAGCACGCATCTCTCCTCAAAGCCGTCCGTTGAAAAGCCGGATGCAATTGATTCGCAGCTTCGTTGCAGAAGCTGCCCGATGGGTAGGCAGAGAAGTGGAACGTCCGGTACACTGGGGAGGCTATGCCGTCATCCCTGAACGAATCGAGTTCTGGCAGGGTAGAGCCAACCGACTGCATGACCGCTTTCTCTACACCCTCCAAGCGGACGGAAGCTGGCGGAAAGAGAGGCTTGCCCCTTGATATTTCCGGTTATTGTACTTGCGCAACCAACAAATAATACGTAATATTGCATTCATAAAATACATCCGCTTATGATTCTGGATTATATATACCACAGCGGGTTTGCCATCGAAGCAGAAGGTGTAACCCTTATCATTGATTATTACAAGGACTCTTCGGAAACGGAACGAAATAAAGGTATCGTACACGACCGTCTGCTCCAACGACCCGGCAAGCTGTATGTACTTGCCTCACATTTTCATCCCGACCATTTTAACCGGGAAATACTGACCTGGAAAGAGCAACGTCCCGACATCATCTATATCTTCTCAAAAGATATCCTGAAGCATCATCGGGCACAAAGTGAAGATGCGATCTATATTAATAAAGGTGAGGAGTACGAAGATGATACACTGCGCATTCAGGCTTTCGGTTCTACGGACGTAGGCATCTCCTTCCTGATTCATCTGCAAGGGAAAAGCATCTTCCATGCCGGTGACCTCAACAATTGGCATTGGAGCGAAGAGTCTACCGAACAAGAGATACGCAAAGCCGAAGGCGACTTTCTGGCAGAAGTGAAATTTCTCCGGGAATCTGCTCCGGCCGTCGATCTGGTAATGTTCCCCGTCGACCGCCGAATGGGAAAAGATTATATGAAAGGTGCCCAACAATTCATCGAACGAATAAAAACTACTATATTTGTACCCATACACTTCAGCGAAGACTACGAGGGAGGTAATGCTTTCCGGTCTATAGCCGAAGCCGGTGGATGCCGTTTCATCACCATCACTCACCGGGGCGAAAGCTTTGAGATATAACTAAATAAAACATACGATTATGAACAAACTGACACAATTTTTTCTCGTGTTATTTATGATTTGCCTGCCTGCAACCCTTTGGGCAGACAATGACAAAGATGATGATGACAGCAGATACCTTGCGGGCGCCGTGCCCGAAGTTGACGGACGGGTAGTTTTCAGCCGCGAATTCAGCATTCCCGGCATGTCACAAGACGAAATCTATGAACGGATGCTCAAGTGGCTTGACGGACGCATGGCCCAGAACAAAAACAATAGCCGCGTGGTATATAAAGACCAAGGTGTCATTGCCGCAACCGGCGAAGAATGGCTGGTATTCAGCTCTACCGCTCTTTCTTTGGACCGTACTTGGCTGACCTATCAAATCACCGTCAACTGCCAGCCGCAGAAGTGCACAATGGAAATAGAAAAAATCCGCTACACTTATCGTGAAAAAGAAAAATATACAGCCGAAGAATGGATCACCGATAAATTTGCTCTGAATAAAACCAAAACCAAACTGGTACGTGGTCTTGCCAAATGGCGCAGGAAGACGGTAGACTTTGCCGATAACCTTTTTGAAGAGGCAGCAAAAGCACTGAGCCAAAAACCTCAGGAAGCCGCAGCAGCAGAAGCCGCTCCGAAAAAGCCGGCAGTAGTGACCGCTCCGAAAGTTGTGGTAATCGGTGGTGAAAAAGAAACTGAAAAGGTAGAAAAAGCAGCTACGGTTACCCCCGCAATCCCTGTTACCCCTCCAAGCACAATGCCGGGCTATAAAGAGGTAGCTCCCGATCAAGTTCCTGCCAACGCCATCCAGATGGGTGCAGGCCGACTGGTGATCGCTATCGGCTCCGATCCTTTCAACATGACCATGATGACAGCTAACGCCGGAGGATCCATAGGAAAAATTTCCGGAAGCCCTGTTGTATTCAGTATCCTCTCGCCCGACCAGCCTTACGAGCAATTGGAGAAAGCAGAGACATATAGCATACGTTTCTATCCTACAGGACAAAGCGAGCCGTCTGTCATACTGGAATGTCAGAAGCTGCCTGCCCCGACACCAATGGAAGGACAGCCCAGAACTTATGCAGGTAAAATAACAAAAGCATTTATGAAATAAATCAGCCACCACAGATTACATGGATAAACACAGATTGAATTTTAATTAGATTATTAATATAAACAATCTGCTCTAATCAGTATAATCTGTGGTGCAACTTTATAAGTTCTATTTTAACCTAAAACAAAATAAACTTAGCAACAATGGAAATAAAAAGTAGATTTGACCACTTTAACATCAATGTGACTGATCTGGAACGCAGCATTGCTTTCTACGAAAAAGCACTGGGACTGAAAGAACATCACCGGAAAGAAGCCGCCGACGGTTCGTTTATCCTGGTATATCTCACAGATAGCACCACCGGATTCTTATTGGAACTCACTTGGCTGAGAGACCATACCGAAGCATATGAATTGGGAGAGAACGAAAGCCATCTCTGCTTCCGTGTAACGGGAGATTATGATGCCATACGCCAATATCACAAAGAAATGAACTGCGTATGCTTTGAGAATACTGCCATGGGACTGTATTTTATCAACGATCCGGATGATTACTGGATCGAAATATTGCCGGAGCGGTTCTAAAACGATAAACGACGCATGTTTCTAAACAATGAACGATAAACAGGCTGCACATTAATATTGCAAACAGTTTATCGTTCATCGTTATTTACCGTTTATGTCTATTCGCCCGCTTTCTCCGGATTTCAGCTTTCATCTTGGCTGCCCCGGAACCATGGGTTCCCTTTATATAAGTTGTTTTCTTCGCTTTTGTTTTCACTTTATTTTCATCTTTTTTCGGACCTTCTTTCTTTCCTTTAAAGACAATCCCACCCATAATTGCATCTTCTAAACTCATAATCTTTCCTTTCTTATTCTATATTTTCCGTGGACAAAGATACTCTTTTTCTGTGAATTCCCTATCTTTGCCCGCTGTAACAACTAAAAACCAATCAATGGATACATTCCTGCTCCCGGCAGAAAAAGACCCGATGGGTGCCGCCATAGCCGATTATTATCACAATCACAAGGCAGACAGACTGCGTGTATTTTCTTCTCAGTTCGATGAAGACGAAATACCCGTCAAACAACTTTTCCGCGAAGCCGGACAGATGCCCCTGCTCGAACGCACAACTCTTCAAATGGCTACCGGAAGAATACTCGACGTAGGTGCCGGAAGTGGCTGCCACGCCCTTGCTCTTCAGAAAGCCGGCAAAGAAGTTTCTGCCATCGACATATCTCCTTTGTCCGTCGAAGTGATGAAACTCCAGGGAGTAAAAGATGCTCGTCAGGTCAATCTGTTCGACGAACACTTTGCCGATACTTTCGATACCATACTAATGTTGATGAACGGTTCCGGTATCATCGGACGCTTGGAGAATATGCCTGTCTTCTTCCGTAAGATGAAACAAATACTCCGCCCGAATGGTTGCATCCTGATGGATTCAAGTGACCTCCGCTATCTGTTCGAAGATGAAGACGGAAGTTTCCTAATCGACCTGGCCGGAGATTATTATGGAGAAATCGACTTCCGCATGCAGTACAAAGACATTCAAGGTGATTCTTTCGACTGGCTGTATATCGACTTCCAGACCCTCAGTGCCTATGCTGCCGACAATGGCTTCAAGGCCGAAATGATAAAAGAGGGCAAACATTATGACTACCTGGCCAAACTGACTGTTGTCCCGTGACCGGGCAGGCATGAAAACTCCCGATAACCGGTCCTCCTAAAAGACTAAAACGGAAACAATAACGGCAACACGAACACCATTACCACGCCCATAATGATCTGCAACGGAAGACCAACTTTTACATAATCCATAAATGTATAGCGTCCTGCCGGCATCACCAGTGCATTAGGCGGCGTGGAGAAAGGTGAGGCAAAACACATACTCGCCGCCACCGTCACGGCAAACAGAAACGGATAGGGACTCAGTCCCAACTGTACGGCAGAGTGAAGCGCAATAGGAGCAAGCAGCACCGCAGTAGCCGTATTGCTGATAAACATCGTCATCAGCGAAGTAGTGAAATAGATGCCTGCCAACAAAGCAAAAGGCCCGTAAGTACCCAGACCGTTCACCAATGATTGCGACACCACTTCCGAAGCCCCGGTTCTCTCCAATGCCAATGACATGGGCAACATTCCCGCTATCAATACAATACTCTCCCAGTTGATTGTTTTATAAGCTTCTTCCACATTGCGGAAACATCCGGTCAGCACCATCAGCAGAGCTGCGACAATTACTGCCGTCACAGGGGCCACCGGAATAAAGTCGAACATCATGGTTACAATCATCCCCAACATGATCAGTGCCGCTACCGGTGCTTTATGGTTCAAGGTCACTTTAGCTGCTTCAGCCAATGGTTGCCCCAGAACGACCCATTGCGACTGGTCTTCACCAAGCCTGGCAATGTTTGCCCAACTTCCCTGTACCAGCAAGATATCTCCCGAATGCATTTTTTCATCCTTCAGGTTCTTCAACAAGTAGTCACGCTTGCGCTGAATTCCCAATATATTAATGCTGTAATTCTCCCTGAATCCGGAAGCTTTTACCGGTTTGTTTATCAAATTGGCAGTAGGCAGCAACAAGATTTCGGCAATGCCTATCTCCTGAAAATCGAAACCTTCATCCGTATTATGCAAATTACCTTCCGTCTTATGTGTATCCAATAAAGCCAGACGATTCTCACCGACAAAACGTTTCACGTTCTCAAACTCCCCTAATACATAAAGAATATCTTCTGCTTCAATCAGGGTTCCCGCTTCTGCCATCTCCTGCTTTTTTGTCTTAAAAAAGTGTCGGGATGAAACCGATCGGCGACGCACTTCCAGAATTGTCACATGATACCTCTGCGGAATCCCTAACTCCTGTATTGTTTTACCGACAATTCCTGAAGATTCTTCGACCTCCACCCTATACAGGTTCTGCGATAACTGATATTCCCCCGCCAATTCCTGAAGCGACTTATTCTTATGCTTTCCCCGCGTTTCTTTATCTGTTTTCTTCGTCAGGAATATTTTGCTCAGCGGGATCAGCACAATCAGACCGACAGTAACACATACCAGTCCCACGGGAGTGAAGGTAAAGAATGAGAGCCGTTCATATCCGGCTTCAATCAAGGCATTCTGTATCACAAGGTTAGGCGGAGTACCAATCAACGTCATCATACCACCCATACTGCTGGCAAAAGCAAGAGGCATCAGCAGACGGCTTACATTGATATTGGCACTCATGGCCATGCTGACCACAATAGGCAGCATCAACGCCACCGTTCCCGTATTGCTGACAAAAGCGCCGATAGCCGCTGTCACCAATATGATCAGTACAAAGAGTTTCAACTCGCTTGTTCCCGCAAACTTCAGGATACGGCTACTGATCATCTTTGCCAGCCCCGTTTGGAAAATAGCTCCGCCCACCACAAACAGACCGATCATCATAATAACAACAGAATTGGAAAAGCCCGAAAGCGCTTCCTCCGGAGTAAGGATATTGAAAAGTATTAATAATACCAGCGCACACAATGCCACTAAGTCAGACCGTACCTTTCCACTCATGAAAAAGGCAGCCGACAGTACGAGAATAATAATCGTTATAGCCATAAAATAAAAAGATGGGGTGATTCCATGCTAAAAACAAAAAATCACCCCTGCTTGTTCAACTTATTTCTTCAGCATTTCATCAATTTGATTTACCAGTGAAGTAAATTCCTCTTCGTTATACAAACGAGTCAGCTTCACAATCTTACCTTCCCGGTCTATCAGTACATTGCGGGTGATACCCGATTCACGCAATGCATATTTTGCAAATATATTCGCTCCCGGATCCAATCCCAACGGATAAGTCACCCCTACCGACTTACCAAATGCAATCACTTTGTCAAGAGGTTCATCACGATCAATACCGATCAAGGCAAACTCCGGATTGCTTTGATGTTTCAGCCAGATATCTTTCTCTATAAAAGGCATCTCTTTACGACATACTCCGCACCAACTGGCCGTGAATTGCAACATCACCACTTTGCCACGAAGTGCAGAAAGCTCTATCTGCTTTCCGTCTGTCAGAGTAATAGTAAAATCGGGGGCCATCTCTCCTACTCTCACAATATATCCTGTGCTGTCTGCCGCAACACTATCCGTTTTCACCACTACACTATCCGCAACAACGGTTGCTTTATCCGCTTTTCCCTGTCCGGAACATGCTGCCATACCCCAAAGAAGCAATGACAGACCACATACATAAAAAAAGTTCTTCTTCATACTTTTCTATAATTAATTGATTTGCAAAAGTAAACAAAGAATCCGATTTATCAAACACTATTTTTATGAAGCATTTTTTGCCAAAGTATTTGCAAGTTTAAAAGTTTTTCCTACCTTTGCACCCGCAAAACAGAAATGACGCCTCTTTAGCTCAGTTGGCCAGAGCACGTGATTTGTAATCTCGGGGTCGTTGGTTCGAATCCGACAAGAGGCTCAATAAAAGAGAAAGGATCAGCAATTGCTGATCCTTTCTCTTTTATTGAATTAATTTCTTTCCGGAACTTACTCCCGAGCTACTCCTCCTTCTTCTTTCTCACGTAATAAGGAACAAAAACAAAAAGAAGAATTTTCCCCACTTTCTTTAAAAACGTATCTAACGAATGATGCTCCAAAATGTCAGAAATATAATTTTAAAATATTCCTTCACCGAACGATTACATATATATTTCATATTATACCGTATTTTATCGGGCATAATCTGTTCTATATATGCCTTGTCGGGATCCGAAGCCTTTCCAAGAATCGTATTTTCATCCACATATTCAATAGAAGCATAATCCGTAATTCCGGGACGTACGCTCAATACCTTTTTCTGGTCATCAGTATACAAATCCACATACTTACGAACCTCAGGCCGTGGTCCCACCAGACTCATATCACCTTTCAGTACATTGAACAACTGGGGTAATTCATCTAATTTATACTTCCGGATAAAATACCCGGTACGGGTTATTCTGGGATCTCTCCCCCCCACCGTTATCAGTCCCTTCTTATCAGCCCCCACACGCATTGAACGGAATTTATAGACATAAAAGTCCCGCCCGTATTGTCCCACACGAAGTTGTGTATAGAAACCACCTCCTTTACTTTCAAGGCAGATGGCTATATAAAGATAGAGAAAAACGGGAGAAAGCAGAAGGATACCCAAAAGGGAAAAAACAATATCAAAAAAACGAATCAAGAAGCTTATCTGTTTAGTGTTTGTAAATATACTATTTGTTTTCTGCGATTACGGTCGCATAGGCCGCCTTTACAGTATCAATAATGAAATTCAATTTTTCACTATCCAGTTGAGGATATATCGGCAATGATATCTCACCCTTAAAATTCTGATAAGCCTGTGGATAATCATTCATATCATATCCCATCGATTTGAAGAACGACAACATCGGCATCGGTATAAAATGTACATTCACAGCCACTTCACGTTTAGCGATCTCGTCAATCATCCGGTCGCGTTGCTCTTCTGTAAAGTCTTTCACACGCAAAGCATAAATATGATAAGAGCTTTCCTTTTCTCCATCTACAGAAGGCGGAACGATGGCCCAGTCACAAGTCGAAAAAGCGTCATTGTAAGTATTAAACACCCTTTTTCGCTCCTTCAGCAACTCCGAATATTCCCGTATTTGCGCCAGTCCGATGGCAGCATTCACATCAGCCATATTGATTTTCATACCGAAACCGACAATATCATAACGCCATCCTCCGGCTTTAGATTTCGAAAAAGCATCCTTAGTCTGGCAGTTCAGGCTCATCATCCGGAGTTCTTTATACAGCTCTGCATTATCGAACGGCTTGGGCAAGTTCAAACAAATGGCTCCACCTTCGGCAGTAGTCACGTTCTTCACGGCATGGAGTGAAAAGATAGCCACATCAGTTTCGCAACCGGTACGCTGCCGGTTACTGTAACGTGCCCCCAAAGAATGGGCAGCATCATTCATCACCAAGATACGCCCTAATTTTTCTTGCACGGGAGATTCCGCACGGAACAATTTTATCATTTCAGATTCCTGTACCAGTGCCATGATCTTTTCATAATCGCAAGGAAAACCGGCAATGTCTACCGGGATAATTGCCTTTGTTTTAGCAGTAATAGCTTTACGAACAGCCTCTACCGAGATATTAAAATCCATTCCGGAATCCACCATCACCGGTTTAGCCCCGGCATGAAGCACGGCCAATGCCGTTGCGCTATAAGTATAAGCAGGAACAATTACTTCATCTCCCTCCTTCACTCCCAGCCAACGCAACATCATAATAGCTCCTGATGTCCAGGAATTGACACAAAGTACTTCCTTTGCTCCCGAGAAAGATTTTATTTCTTCCTCCAAAGCCTTCACTTTCGGACCGGATGTGATCCAACCGGAACGTAACGAATCAACGACTTCGTTGATGACCGCCTCGTCAATATAAGGTGGTGAAAATGGTATTTTCATGAGTTATATATTTTATAAGAAAAGTAAAATTAACGAACTGTTTTGTAGATTATATCAAGAACTGATTTAGGCATTAATTTAGCCATAGCATACAGCAAAGCATAACAGTCTTCTTTCCATCCAAACCCCAACATTCTATTGACGCGACGACGTAAGGTATAAATAGATTTGGCATGTTTCCACCCCCGCCTTCTTTCAAAAAAGTTTAAATCTAATCTAAATTTGAATAAGTATTCGGGTACATTGGCAAATTTACATCCACTTTTAAAACCCTTAGCCCACATCATAGTATCTTCTCCAAAGTAGGTGTCTTCCGGATATAAACCAGCTTTCTCAAAATATGAACGCCGAAACATCACAGTAGGATGAATCATACAATCCCGCTTTTTAAATAGTTCCAAACATTCCTCATGGGTTGTCGGCATTTTTTTTCGGAAGTATTCTTTTCCCTCATTATCAATTTCTATTGCCCAAGTACCAAGACAATCAACATCTGGATGTGAGTTCATAAATGCGATCTGCTTTGCAAAACGTTCCGGCATGGAAATATCATCAGCATCCATACGAGCAATATATTCGTATTCTTTTGTAAGAACGATATTCAATAATTCATTTAGTGAATAAGCTAATCCCCTATTCAATGTCCGATTTAATATTTTTACCCGTATATCTTGTATACATAATCTCTGTAAATATTGCAGAATATCCGAACGTATTTCCCCATCTAGTTGTATATAAAATTCTATTTTGTCATAAGCCTGCCTCAGAATGCTTTCTATAGACTGAGTTACAGCTAACAGATTGTCATTTTTATAAATAGACATAATCACACAGAGCTTCGTATTACAATTTCCCATTTTCAACAAATTCATCCACAATAGAATCTACATCTATTTGAGATAATACACAAGGGTTATTAGATAAACGAGAAGCATTTATGCCACGCAAAATAAGATCTTTATCGAATTTCCTTCTTTCAATATTGATAACTAAGCCTATTCTTTCTAAATAATTATACATATCATCATAAATCATATCAAAAGTTGATCCCAGCATGTTATATAATTGCTCCATTTTTTTGCGATGATTTTTACTATTCAATAAAGGATGCAACTTATTTTCTAATTCTGCATAATTATATCTCATAAAAAAAGGAAATGTTAATGCTACTGCATGCCCATGAGGGTAGTCATAGTTTATCGTAAAAGGGTATGAGAAAGCATGAGGCGCTGTTGTTTTTGTTATATTGATAGCTTTACCAGCCCAATAAGCACCTTCTGCTATCTTATCTCTTAATTCATTTGTTGAGGAATCAATCACTAAAGGAAGGTTATCCCATATTAACTTTATAGCTTTAATAGAGTAATTATCAGATTCTTCAATTGAGTAAACATTCCAATAAGCTTCAATAGCTTGTGATAAAGCATCAAAACCTGTACAAGCTGTTAAATATTTTGTGTTTTCATACGTAAATTGAGGACAAATTATAGCCCTATCAGGCAACATATCCTTATGAGAAACTGAATACTTCAAATTATCCTTATATAAAACAGCAAAATGAGTAACTTCACTACCAGTTCCTGCTGTAGTTGGAATTGCGAACAAAGGTAATAAATCTCTATTTTTAATAAATTTTTCATTTAATATATTTCCTGAATAAGAATGAAAAAAGCGAATTAATTTAGCCATATCTAAAACACTTCCACCACCTATGGCTATTATCACATCCGCCCCACTTAATTCCAGCAATTTCAGTCCTCTCTCCAAATCCTCATACTTAGGATTTTTTGAGAAATCAAAATATTCAACAACATTACACTTTAAATCAGAAATAACATCTTCAACAACTCTTTTTGCTCCACATAATTCATAAGATTTTTTGCCCCTAACGAGGAATAATTTCCGAGAGCTATATCTACATAATTCACTCAGCAGATATTCAAATGGATCATTATTCAAACACACTATCTGACACATCTGCTTCTTCTAAAAAGTCCATCAATATTTCTTTATTTTTAACAGGAGTCAAAGTCGGACGTCCCAAATCTTTTCTTGACCCTTTTCTCACTTTTACCTCCAATAATACAGGTCCATCTATACTTTTAAACCTATCCAGACTTTCTTTCAAAGCAATTTTACTATCTACAGATATAGCACTATTATAACCACAAGCAGAAGCTATTTTAGAGAGATTGACCTTTAATCCCACTGTTGGTTGCCCACCAACAGAATCATGTGCACCATTATTAAACAATATATGAATATAATTTACAGCTTTACTAGTTCCTATGGTAGTTAATGCTCCCATATGCATAAGTACAGCACCATCACCATCAAAACAATACACTTTTTTGTTCTTTTTTCGAAGAGCTATACCTAAAGCTATCTGTGATGCATGCCCCATTGACCCAACTGTTAAAAAATCCGTTTCATGATTTGCAGCAATAGATTCCCGATATTCAAATAATTCCCTAGAAATCATCCCAGTAGTTGAAACTATAACACTACCTCTATCTAAAGAATTACAAACTATTTTAATTGCTTCTTCTCGATCCAAATCAAATTTACTATCCTCTATATTTTGAAGCTTATATTCTTCAAAAGTATCTTTTTGAATGACAAAAGCGAAGGTCTCTTTTGTCATTCTCATATATTCTATTGCATTATTTATTTGACTTTTTGCTATATCAGGATCTTTATTAAGAATTTGATTCTTTATACCAAGAGTATCCAAAAGAGGAATAGTAATCATCCCTTGTTTAATGTGTTGTGGTTCATCTTTTATACCAGGCTCACCACGCCACCCTATCAACAACAATACAGGAATGTTATAAACTACTTTATCCGTCAAAGACAACAAAGGGTTTACGGCATTACCAATACCTGAATTTTGCATATACACAATAGGAATACATCCTGTAGCAATATAATATCCGGCAGCTAGTCCAAGCGCAGCTCCTTCGTTCACTGCAATAATATTATTTTGAGATTCTATATGATCTGTAATATAAGCACACATATTCTTTAATAAAGAGTCAGGAACTCCAGTAAAAAAATTCATAGAATATGTTTGCAACGTTTCTACGAAAAACTTAGGTGATAACATAATTTCCAACTATTTAGTACCTGGTATTAATTCTAATATTTCCCTTACAGGCATGCATAAATCATTTGCTTCAAACGAACGTTCATTAGCTAAAATAATTTTAGCAGTATTAAGCATTGCAGGATAAGCACTTCGGAGCATATGATTAGCATAAATAATAACATTTACTCCCCAAGAAGCCAATTCTGTTTCCGTAATATGATTATAGGTTGTAGGCACTACTACAATTGGTATAGATTTATTCAGTTGCCTAAATGTATAACAGAATTTTTTAATATCTTCCCCTGACTTATCTTTACTATGAATCATTATACCGTCCGCTCCTGCTTCTACATACGCTAAAGCTCTCTCCATAGCATCCTCAAGCCCTTTACCCGCAATAAAACTTTCAATGCGAGCAATGATCATAAAATCACTAGTTATTTGAGCCAACTTTCCAGCTTTTATCTTCTCAGAAAAACCTTCTATTGTATCCTGAAGTTGAATAGCATCAGTACCAAATAACGAATTTTTCTTCAACCCAACTTTGTCCTCTATTATAACAGCTGAAATACCTAAACGCTCTAATGTACGCACTGTGAATACAAAATGCTCTATTTTCCCCCCTGTATCGCCATCAAATATAATAGGCTTAGTTGTACACTCTAAAGCATCATTTAGATCATGAAGACGAGTAGTTAAATCTACAGCCTCTATATCAGGCTTACCCTTAGATGTAGAATCAGTCAGACTACTTGACCACATACCATCGAACTCGCGTTTTACTCCATTTACCTCAACGACTGTGTTCTCAATTATCAGCCCTGTCAGACCACTATGAGATTCACAAATACGTACAACAGACTTAGCTTCAATAAGACGTCTCAACCTCTTTAAACGAACTTCAGGAGTTGTACCAATTTCCTTTAGCTTTTCATTAAGTTGAGTAGAAGATATTCCTTTAGTATAAGGAATATCAATGACCCTTCCTCCCCATTTTGCAATTGTATCAATAACTTTTTGCCTAGTTTCCTTTTGTATACCTTCTTTCCAATCATCGCCATGAACAACAAAGTCAGGCTTTAACAATTTCAGGTTAGGTACGTAATCAAGGGTTGTCTGTGGTATAACCTCATCCACTCCCTTAATATTTTTAACAATCAAAGAGCGCTGCTCATAATTCAAATAAGGTAATCGTTTGTAACTAGCTATCGCAGCATCTGTTAAAACTCCGACCGTCACTTTACCTAATTTCTGGGCTTCTGAAATAATATTTAAGTGACCTGGATGAATAATGTCAGCACTCATCCCAACATACACAGTTTTCTTCTTTTCTATATCCATTTCTTTACTTGTTTGTTATTTTTCATTTTTATCAGTTTCATTATTTCTTCATAATGTCTTTGACAACTATTATTATCTATATAATAGTGAACTACATTTTTGAATCGTAATTGCTTCTGAGATATACATTTACAACATACAGCTTTTTGCAACAGACTGAAAAAGCTATCTATGTTATAAGGAGGAGGGTCAAACTCAAAAGAATCAATGTTAAAATTCACACTACGTTCAGAAGTATATTCTTCTTTATCATAAGGAAGTAATATAATTGGGCGGTCCAATAACAAATAATCAAAGATAATACCAGAGTAATCAGATATCAATCCATCAAAAATGTTCAATATTGACATAATATCAGTAACCCTATCTTCATTAAGCAACAGAACCCTTTTACACGAAACATAATCCTTTACTCTATTAGCTTCCAACTGATGTGTCCTTAGACAAATTAGTAATTGATATTTTTCTAGAAAAGATTCCAGCCTATTTTTTGAAAAATCCTTAAATGGAAAGAAAGATGTACAACGTCCGCTTCTCCAAGTCGGTGCATACAAAAACACCTTATAAAAAGGTGGTAAATTATCTCCATAAATATCACTTAAAACCTCATATTTATCATTTCCATTCCACAATTGATCATTCCAAGGTTGCCCCAATATTTTTACATATTTAGAATCAATCGAAAAGCTACGAGCAAATACCTGTTGAAATAATTCTGATGTGGAAGAAAATAAGTCATACTTTGAATAAACCCAATAGATCAACAAATTTTGCAAACATGTATTTTCATTGTTAAGTAAGCCTATTCCTTTAAAAGGAAGCCCATGCCACAAATTTACAACAACACGATTCCTATTTACATATGGTATCCTAATTGGCAATCCTCCAGAAGTTATCCATGTACCAGCTGAAAAGATAAGTTTTAAATCTTTCCAGCTATTTGTTGTAACAAAATAATTACCAACAATTTCATTCAATCGCCGCCTTAATTTGTCATCATCTATAACAAAAAAACATTTTAAATTTGATTTTTTTTCTAAGAAAAATTCAAATAAATATTTAGAATTAAAATTATACTTCAAGTTTTTATAGCCAGAAAAGATAATTATATCTTTTCTTCTAACTCCAAATTCATATAATAAATATGAAATAAAAATCCGAAAATAGTACAACATTATTTTTCCTCTAATATAGTCTTATATTGATCGATTGATACTTTTCCTACATCAATAGAGCTATTATATTCATAAAGCACCCTTGCTGACTTACGAAAAGTGACGGGAGAATCTTTATATTCCTTTATAGCTTTTAAAATATTAAAAGCTAAATCTTCTTTATTTAAAGAAGAAGACCAACCAGCCTTATACTGTTCTATCAAATTGGACATATTAGTACCATGAGTTACCAAACATGGAGTACCAACAGATAATGCTTCACTAATACTTAAAGGCATAGCCTCTGATCTAGATGTTAATACATAAATATCACTGTTCTTCAAAACTTCCATTTTCTGATGTCCAAAGACAGGGCCACAATATTTTATTCTTTCACCAATATTCAATTCTTTAATACGTAAAATCAATTTCAATATATCTTTTTCGGTACTATTGATATTTTCGACATCTACTTCTTTATTCTTACCATAACCATAAAAGGATAAAAAAACATTTTCATTAACTATATCTTCTTTTATTATGTTTAATGCATCAAATAAAACATCAAGCCCTTTATAATAAAAGTCTATTTTTGAAAGAAATATCATTTTAACTTCATCATTATTGTTCACGTCTAACCGATAAGAATAATTTGAAATTTGAATTGGGTTAGGAACTATTATATATTTCTTATCTGTATATACAGAACTTAATTGTTCCTCTAATGATGTAAAACAAAGCGCAGTAGCATCCTTTACAAAACGATTCAAAAACAAGAACTTAAATAGCTTCTTTTTTATCATTCCTTTTTTCAATGCAACTTTTGATAATCCACCATGACTAACAATTAAATAAGGCAGCTTATTCTTCTTGCAAAAGAAATAGAGTAATATAAATTTTAAATTATATACAGAATGAAATACCAGCAAATCAGATTTCTGCAAATACTTAAGAAAGTTCCCTTCCATAAAGCAAATGAAGTATGGAATCTGTTTTGCAATTTTATACTTTTTTCGGGTTATAAACAGCGTCTCATTAAGTGTACTATCATACAAGAGTTGCCGCATAATAAGTTCAGGGATGACAGTATTCATTCCACCCCCACATGAACTAACATCTATATCAGAGACGTGTAGGATATTCATTTTTTTTCATTTTAAAGGGATATCTTATTTTCAATGCAATAAAAACCAATATTATAAGTAATGGAAACATATATACATTTCTAAAAAGACTACTTCTTGATATATATATACAATTTGTGATAGCATAAAATGAAATAGCAAGAAGAGCTCTATTATTTTTAACATTTCTCTCGAACCACCCCATCACAAAACCTAAACCAATAGATAAAATAGACATAAAAACAATTCCTAGATCATACAATTCCGCTATAAAACTTGAACCAAGCCCATGCCCTTCTCTAAATTCATCAGGAGAGATACGAAAAGCAATAGCATTTCCTAATAAATTATTAATTCCATTTGGGTCATAATAACTAGTATCTAAATTAAAGAAAGGAGCAAAAACAAAAGGAACTTCTGTGTGTAAATCATAATACTGAAGAAGTGGTAATATGTAAAAATTAGTAGATTGTGCATAAAAGAAATAACTAAAAATAGATCTATCATCTGATAAAAGAAAAACACCAGCTTGTCTAACCAACTGCACCAAAAGCAAAAGTGCAACAGAACTAATTGAAATAATCAACAAAAACAATATTTTAGGAGATTTTTTACTATAAAATCTATAATAAAACCATAAAACAAATAAAAACGAAAGGATTACACGATTTCGAACTCCAATCAAAAAGAATAAACACATTACTAATATATACACCTTCGATACAGTTAAAAACTTTTTTTTCGGTGGCAAAGACGTTAGAAAAAGAAAAAAACCAATTTCAAAAATAAACCTAGAAATTGAAATTAGAAAGGGTATAGATAAAGATGAAGTATAATATGCATAATATCCTTCTGTTAAAACTAATTTTATTTCAAGATAAAATTTCAAAAGAGTAAATGGTAAGGCAACCCAAAAAAGCAAATATCCCCAATTCTGTAATCGTTCAGAGTATATCAAATTAGCTTTATTTATGTTTGTTTTTATTGGTAAATAAATTATAGACATCAAACATCCTAAAAACATAGCATTCAAAATAACAGAATTAGCACATAAAGTATTATTTATTTGCTCCTCGGAAAAAAGGAACAAATTATCCATAAGTTTTCTTTCTAAAAGTGTATCTAATGACACAAACAAAGCAGATATTTGAAACATAAAATATCCAAAAAGAAACAGATTAAAAGCACTAGCCAATGAAAATACTTTTAAACTAACAACAGTTATATACAAAAAAGAAAAGAGCAGATAATATGAAAAGAAAAGGTAATTAATTGTAGCTCCACTTATCAAATTCACTATAAATAGTAGTATTGACAATGCAAAATTCAGATACTGAATTTTCAGTAAAAAAATAATATTATTCTTATTTTTTAATTTATATAATTCCATGAATAATATACTCTCAACAGAAATTCCAATATTTTATGAAACAAAAAGAATACAGATAGTGCAAATAAAGAATTATCCACAAAACAAAGCGTTATAATCAGTAGTGGAAATACAAATAAAGAACTATATATAGAACTTTTTATCAATTGCTTCTCCAATGAGTTAGAGACCATAATATTATCTCCAATAAAAACTGATAAATTAGCAAATAAAGATGAAAATAGAACTAAACTAAAGCTCCATAAAACATCAGATACTAAAGAGAATGAATAATATGTTAAGATGTATCTTTTAGCTATAAACAGAATAATAAAAAGAAATAAACTAAAAAACAATATAAAAGAAAGTACTCGTTTAATAACTTCTTGAGATGTACGCATGAAGAACCGTCCTAATATAACAACACTCAAAATTTGTACAGGAATAATTATAATAGATAATACTTTAAAAGAAATATCAAGTAAAGCAGCGGCAGACAAAGAGACAAAAGTAGCACAAAGAATATTATACAATTTATCAGATAAAATTAAATTCAATTTACTAATAAAAAAAGGAGATGATTTAAAAAATATTTTTTTAAGAGCCCCAATACTAGGTCGTTTAAAATAATGCAATTTATATTTGAGTACAGTATAAAAAAGAACAACAAGATTACTAAACAAATACGAAATTGAATAAAAACAAATATATCTATATGCATCATTTTCTTTTCTCACAAAAATGTAAGTGAATAAAAATAAAAATAAAAATCTAAAGGCCGAAACCCAAGGAAGTATTTTTACATTCTGAAAAACTACTAAGAAATGGCTAACAGAAAACACTTCTGCAAGACAAATGAGAGACAAAATAGAAAAGTAAAGATTCAATTCAGATGAAAACCCAAACACACATTGTAAAATATAATAAACAACAAGATACAATAAGAAAATACCAAATCTCAATAATATAATTCTATACATAAAAATTGAAATTGGACGCATTTTCTGAAAATACATGTATAACGGCACTTTCTTTAATATCAAAAAGTCCAATCCATAATTTACAAAGGCAACACCTAAATACACTATCGATTGTGCCAATACAATTCTCCCATATTCAACTTCTCCTATTTTTAAAATTAAATAAGGAATAACTATAATCCCAATTAAACTATCTAATCCTCTATTAGTAATAAGAGATATAAAATCTTTAAAAAATTGAGATGTAATGACTCTTTTCAATTTCTAATCTATTTCACTATTAGGATACGAATTTTCTTCTAAGCTACGAAGTAATTCAAAAATTTCTTTCTCTTCTTTCGTAAACTCTCTGCTCCCCCAACCATCAATGATGAAATGTGCTTCTTGTGCCAAATCTTCCTCGAATACCTCGCCATAGCAATATGTCAGCAATTGACATTTTAATAGAGAAGCGGAAAGATGATCTAACACAGCAAAAGAGCGATCTAAAATGCTTTGTATCTTAGATTCTTTGTCGCCATCATTGTAAATGGTAGCATTATAACCCATTAACAGGGATAGACAAATCGCTGCTTCTTCCTCAAAAGTGGCACCTTTCATAGAGAAAAGGGCTTCGGACAAGCGAAAAACTTCGGTGTTCAGTTGACGGAAATGATCGGTATAGATGGGAGAGCCATCCGTACCAAGATAAAGCAACTCACGGGCAATGTGTTGCAGATTTTGGACTTGATTCATATAATTTTGAAATTACGAATTACGCTGAAAGAATACGAAGGTAACTTTTAGGTACTTTGACGCTGGCAGACAGAACCCCATGAATGCGGATCACCACATAGGTGCGATTGGCAAGGCTGGATAACTCACCTTCGATACCACAAAACTCTCCTTTGACAACCTGTACTTTTGTACCCACGGTAAGAGGAAGGTCGTCAAAAGTTACATTTTCCGGAGCTAAATCCATCACAAACTTAAAGTCCTCCATCTGCTTGTTGGGGACGATGAGCAAAGTATGGGTATAAAGATCCTTCATATAAAATAAGGGAACGTGATCATCCTTCGTGATGGACCAGGCACGCTCTTTGGTAGTCCGGACAAAAATAAGATTCTTGATAACAGGAACTTCTACCCTACGACGACGATATTTCAGTTGGCGAATGACAAATTGTGTAGGAAGAAAGTATTCTATTCCAAGCTTTTCTAAAGCATTACGAATAGCAAACTCCTGATCCTTCTTTGTCCGAGCGGCAAACCAATACTCCTGTTGTTCAGACATTTATTGTTGGAAATTAAAACTCGATAGGTTACTTTCGGGTGCGCTACGCGGTTTGGACGAGACATCTTTTCTCATTCAAACCGTAAGTATTTCCGAAACTATTTATAGTGGTAAAACGGACGAAATTGTTTCAAAAAACGTTCGTCATTTGAAACACCTTTTTTTGACCTTTTTGAAAAATCCCGTTCTTATGAAAAAAAATATAGATAAAAACACTATTTTTTATTCATAACTCTTTCATTATCAGTAGTGTGTTTTAGTAAAAAAGAGAAAAAAGCAATTTATTTATAAAAATATTTTGTTGTTATAAAAATGTGCCTTACCTTTGTGTTCATAAACGAACGTTTTTTGAAACAATTCCCCCTATTTTTTCTATAAATTCTACATAACGTATATGTTTGTAGCCCAATAATAGGTATCTCACCCTCCTATCACTTACACACAAGATTTTCTCCTCTTACGCGCACGTAAGCACATCTGCTTTTCAAAAAAATACAATATATTTGCCGGAATTATATAAATTATTCAAGTTTCGGAAGTGTAAACCCTCGTTTATAGTTGACAAAAAAGCAAGTACCCCAGCTTTCGCCCGAAAAGTCCATCCGTGAGGCGGAGAAGCGAATTTCAGACTTAACCATCTGAAAAACAACGCCTTTAAAAAGTAGGATTTCTGTTCTCAAAAGCTTTGTTTTAACATAGAGTTAAAGCTTGTTCTTTGGATGCGAATAACAAATTCTTTAAATGCAAAAGACTTGTTATTTGCGCATAAGAATAAGACAGCCTAAAAAAAACGTTAACAATGTTAATTGAAGAAAGGTATAAGGATGAAGATACCGGTTCAGACGGCATAAATTCACTTCTAAGACTTGGGTGCACTCGGAGCAAATGCGATGAATGTATAACGGAAAGAGATTCACCACAGGGTTTCACAGAGTTTCACAGAGTAAAAATGATGAAGAATAAAACTCAGTGAGACTCTGTGTGACTCTGTGGTAAATCATTCTCCTTTTGCCTTCATCAGTTTTCCGGCTTTGAGGTCAATATAATAAAGCATTCCCCGGGCTATCTCCATACGTCCGATTTCCTTGTCCGGAAATTCGGCTAACAGCCCCAACAAATCACCCGTCTCGGGGTCATAGCGCTGTATCTTCCCGCTCTTTTGTACTGACATCAGGAGCTCTCCGCCATAGGACAGCAGTCCCAAAGGCTGTATGGCGTCGTACTTAAATACGGCATCGGAAGTGATATGTGTCTCTTCGCCGAACACAATCTCCATTTTTGAGGGAGTAAACACTTGCAGGCTTTTGTTGTACCAGTCGGTGAGGTACATGCGCCCGTTATGCTCCGCCATGCCATGAATGCGGGGCTGATAGTCATATCCGATTCCTTCGGGTACCTTTACCTTTCCGATCCAGGGGATACGAAACGCAGGCTCGGTAACAGCTTCATAAATCCAATAACCGCGAATGGTATTTTTATCACGCACCATCAGCCTATCGCCACATTCGCGAAGACCGTAACAATGAGTCATGCTGTAAATATCGTCACCCCACTTTCCATCCGAACGCCCAATGGCATTGACGAACTGAAGGGTACGACGGTCGAAAATGTTAATACGAGAGTTGTACATGCCCACAAAAATATAACGGTCCGAAACAGCCATATCTCCTATCTCAGCGTTAAATGTCTCTTTAGTATCTTTCCGCATCCACGAATCGATGCGTCCGATCAGCTCGCCTGTCGTCAAGTTCAACAAAAGAACAGAACGGTCGGCGGCATTATTGTTGGCAACAAATAATGTATCCCCTTTGACCCGTACGGACCGGGGAGTAAAATTGGCCGGAAGCACTCCGGGAATAATCACTTCGCCGGCATCGGTAAACGTGGTATAAACCGGTTCTTCGGGAGAGGTATTGCCTTTATCAGCCGGTTCTTCGTCCTTGGAACAGGATACACAACAGGCAGCAGACAGCAATAATAACAGATATAAAAATTTTAAATTCATGTTTACTTATTTTTTTTGAATTTCATTCACTACAGGGTTTCACAGAGTCTCACAGAGTTTTGTACTCTATATTTTCACTCCGTGAGACTCTGTGATCCTCTGTCGTGAGCTTTTTTAGTCCAACTCGGATATTTCAACAAACATCACTTTTCCCTGTATCAGGCGCGGAGCGTTCGCGTTCCGACCTGAAAGATAGAGCATATCGTTATGGAAAAAGAGGCGTCCCGGAGTACCGAATCCCATTCCTCCGGCAAAAGAAGAGTAAGCGTCCTTCTCCTCTCCGGTGAGGAGATTCACTCTTACGATACGGTTATTGGCACAGACAACGTACATTTCATCCTGAAAGAATCCCATACTCAACGGCTTGCTTTGCATACGGTAGGAACGGACAAAGCGGACCGGCTCTCCTTTCGTAGTAACGGTGGAGGGATCGATTACGAGGATACGCGAACTTTCATAGTCCGATACGTAAATAAGTTCCTTGTAACGTGCCACGGTCTCGAGGTTAAATCCATTGTTGGAAGTTGTGCTGTCGGTGTTCTGGGCAAACACGGGGACCTTGAAACGATTTTCCGGTGTACAGTCCGAAAGCTGTACCACCTTGATTTTTTGTTTATCACGAATAAACAGTTTGTCACCAGCTACTTCGGCAGACTCGCATTGCAACAACGAGCTCGACTGCCAGCCTGTACGCCCGATAGTGGTTACATACGTATAATCGTTTCGGCGAAACATGTCGATCCGGGAAGAGCGGTTCACCACAAAAATATAATCGCTGTTGACGGCTACATCCATCACTTGATTATCGAACTTTTCAGCTTTTCCGTCATACGTCCAACCTGTCAACGAGTAAAGCAATTCGCCGGTGGAGGCACGAACAATCCAGACACCATCCGATCCGTCGGCACGGTTGGCTATAAAAAGGGTATCACCCGAACGGCGCATTCCCACAGGATTATAGTTCTGTGTACCTACACCGATGGCTGCCGCATCCAGCTCTTTTTCAAAAGTCAGTGTAAGGATGGAATCGGTAGTGAAACCGAACCCCGGCATATTGTTTTTATCACATGCGGCAAAAGTGAGCAGCAAAGTCGCCACTACCATAAAAATGCTGTATCTTTTCATCATAACTCTATGTCGGGATTATCGGCATCGTTGATACCGGGGTTATAATCATTGTAACTCTTGAATGGATTGATGATATAAGGCAACATCCGGTGTTTCATCATGTAACGGTATACTTTCGGCACAATCTCGTCGGGCATCGATCCATAACACAAGCTGCTGGAATGGCCGTAACCCAGACAGTGTCCCAATTCGTGAATCCAGACATGAAGCACCCAATTGCAATCTATCGCTACCCGGTTCTGGTAGAAGAAGCCCGAAAGATATTCCTCACGCAATCCCAGTGCGTTTCCTCCGCCAAGTCCGGCGATTCCGGGCCCAGTGACTACTCCGAACACCAGACTTTGCTTATTCAGAATGGATTTCAACAATCCCTCACGGTCAATCTCCTTCCCTGCATCGTTATGGATGCTGCCTTTATAATTCATCAATGAATCACGAAAAATTCCGGAACTGAACATAACGGCCATATTTACCGCTGAAGTGGCATAATAACGGGCTGCATTGGGCGTCATCACTCCCCAGTTACCACTACCGTATTTTCCCATCTGAATGCGGGTCTTCATCTTGATGGTTTTCAACATATCGAATACAGAATCGTTGCATGTAAGCAACAGTTCGTACTGATCGGGAGAAAGCAAAGCCAGATTGTTGACACGGACAGGCTTGCCGCTTTTGGAGGGATAGACTGCCTCGCCCATCTTCAGCGGAGAATCCAACCGGATATTGTAAAAGCCCGGAACTTCTTCAAACTGCATCAGATGGATGGTATCACGCAAATGGGGCATCGTAAGCCATACGGAGACTTCTTTGAAATCGTGAGCCATACCATTGAACAGGCGGAGCTTTCCGTCTGTCATCGATACATTAAGCGGTTGGTTCACATAGAAGGCACGATCGGCCGAAACAATGTCATCAACGCTCTCACCATCTTCAAACATCTGTTCTCCCTGATTGAGAAACTCCTCTGCCGAAATTTTAGTCAAGGCAGGCGGTGTGCCAAAGGCATTGAGAATGTCGACGGTATCATCATCCTGGCAAGCAAACAGAGAGAGTGCCAGAAGCGAAATACCTAAAACTTTCTTTTTGTTCATAGTGTAGGGTTTATTTGTTTTTTGAGGGCGCAAAGATAATACAAAAAGGGAAAATGCAAATAAAGGTGTCCAAATACTGTCCGCCAATCGACAGAGAAACCGCATCTCAAATAAAAACAGGCAAATCTTATCCGATCCCAAACGATTCTTTGTAAATTTGCACATACTTATTTATTAGATAAAACATTATGAAAAAACTCTTTTTATGGGCACTGTCAGCCTTGTTAACCTTTCCGGCAGCTGCTCAGGACTTCGTCCCCGAAGCTTCGTTTTACGGCGAAAACTACTGGACTCCCGACACACTGGGTAATCACCGTGCCGTTGTTTCAATGAATACTCCCGCCACCGTAGCGGAAGCTTATATCCCCTGGCGCAGACGCGACGCCAATCCCGAACAGAAAGGGATTATTGTGATAAATGCTTCTACCGGCAAAGTAGTGGACAATGTACTTCCGGTGGAAATCAACCGTGAGTACGGACGTATCCGGTTCGATGCCAGTACAGGTACAGGGAATTACTATGTATACTATCTGCCCTACCATACATCGGGAGGTCCATACCCCAAAGTGAACTATCCGAAGCAACCTGACAGAGCCGACGCACAATGGAAAGCAATCTGCAGTTCCACTCCGGGAACAAAGGTGACCCGGGCCAAACTGGTCAGATTCGAGTCGTTAGGCAGTTTCAACAGCTTCTATCCGATGGAAATCATTGCCACAGCAAAAGAGAAACAGGCATTGGCAGAAGCCAATAGCAATAAACCGTTCCTGCTGCTACCCGAAGACCGTAAGTTCCCTATCCGTATGTTCGACGATCTCTCGTACCGTCAGGTAACCCAAGGAGCCACCAGCGAATTTTTCGGTGAAGCAGACTTAAACGAATATTATGTATTGCAACTCGGACTATGGGCTTTCAAGAATCCGGTGAACGGGGTCAAAGTAACCTTCACCGACCTGAAAGGTAAAGACGGGATGATTCCGGCATCGGCCATCACTTGTTTCAATACGGAAGGGACCGACTGGATAGGGCGCCCGATGCATCCGGAAGTAAACGTGGGCAAGGGGCGTGTACAGCCGCTTTGGATAGGCATTCAGATGCCGGAACATGCCGGCAGAGGCATTTATAGCGGTAAAGCCATTGTCAGCGATTCATCGGGAGCCTCTCAGGAGGTAAAGATCACGATCAACCTGTCCGACAATGTGCTGGTAGACAAAGGAGACAGTGATTTGTGGCGTTTGTCACGCCTGCGCTGGCTGAATTCACAATATGCCGTAAACGACCAACTGGTGAAGCCGTTCATTCCGATGACGGTGACAGACAACACAATCAGCGTATTGGGACGAAGCGTCACTGCCGGCGAACTGGGGTTACCGGCTTCCATCCGGAGTTATTTCACCGAAGAGATGACCTCCGTTGGCAAAGAAGCCAAAGACATCCTGGCAAAACCGATGGAGCTCGTCATCCGCCGGAATGGAAAGCAACTGCCCGTCACCATCACTTCACCGTTGAAATTCGGCAAGAAGGAAGACGGGATTGTTAGTTGGACAGCTGCCGGGAAGGCCGGATCACTCGATGTGACGGTACATGCCAGCATGGAGTTCGACGGTTTCATGAGTTATCAGATTAAAGTAAAAGCAACCGAAAACACATCGGTAGATGACATAGCTCTGATGACTTCCATGCCGGCAACGACTGCCAAATATCGTTTGGGAATGGGATATGAAGGTTCTCTGCGTCCTAAAAGCGACCGATGGAAATGGAATGTGGAACGCAATCAGGAAGGTTTCTGGTTCGGCGACGTAAACGGTGGAATGCAATGCCTGTTCCGTGCGGAAAACTACCGCCGCCCGCTGAACACCAATTTCTACAAAATGCAACCGCTGAACATGCCGCCATCCTGGTTCAACGACGGCAAAGGAGGTATCAGCTACCGGGAACAAGGGAAACAAGTGGATATCGAAACCTACAGCGGAAAGCGGACCATGACCAAAGGCGAAGAGCTGAACTTCGACTTCCTGGTGCTGGTGACACCTTTCAAACCGATAGACACCATGAAGCAGTGGACCGATCGCTACTATCACGGTTACCAGCCTGCCGAAAAACTGAAAGAGGGTGATGCGCACGCTTATCAGGCGGTAGACGTAGTAGCCGAAACCGGAGCGAACGTCATCAACCTGCATCACGGCAATGCAGTCAACCCGCATATCAACTATCCGTTCTTCCGTCCGGCCTTCATGAAGCAGTACGTGGACGAATCGCATGCCAAAGGTTACAAAGTGAAAATCTACTACACCGTAAGGGAGCTGAACAATCATGCACCTGAGCTTTTTGCCCTGAAAAGTCTCGGACACGAGATCTTCTCTCCGGGCAAAGGAGGAGGATATGCATGGTTGCAAGAGCATCTGGACGGTGACTACATCGCCGCATGGTTTGTAGATGCCTACAAAGATGCAGCCATCGTGAATACCGGCATTTCACGCTGGCATAATTTTTACGTGGAAGGGCTGAACTGGCTGACAAAGAATGTAGGTATCGACGGTGTATATATCGACGACCTGGCTTTCGACCGCAACACCATGAAACGTATCCGCCGGGTACTGGAAAACAATCGTCCCGACCCGCGCATTGACGTTCATTCCGCCAACCAGTTCAATCCGGCGGACGGGTACATCAACAGCATCTTCCTGTACATGGAACACATGCCTTACCTGGACCGTCTTTGGTTCGGCGAATACTTCAAATACGAAAAATCACCGGAATACTGGCTGACAGATGTTTCGGGTATCCCCTTCGGCATGATGAGCGAAATGTTACAGGACGGTGGCAATCCTTACCGGGGTATGCTATACGGCATGACAGCACGCGAACCGATGGAGTCCGTCCCTTCACAACTCTGGAAGGTATGGGATGCTTTCGGTATCAAGGACAGCCGGATGATGGGGTATTGGGTATCATACAATCCGGTGAAAACAGGACGCAGCGATATTCTGGCCACTTCGTTTGTCAAAGACGGCAAAGTGATGATAGCCATTGCCAGCTGGGCAAAGAAAGACAGTGAGGTGAAACTACAAATTGACTGGGAGAAACTGGGGATAGACCCCGACAAGGCAAAACTGACGGCACCTGCTATCAAAGGTTTCCAGGAAGGATTCACACTGTCAGCCAAAGATAAAATCAAAATACCGAAAGACAAAGGCTATATCTTTATTCTGGAGTAAAGATAGATAAAATCAATGAAGGTGTGTCGAGAATGTCTCCATGCGGAATTGACATTTTCGACACATCTTCATTTAAAATATGATTGACACCTTCAGCAAAGCTCACAAAGCATATCCGAATTTATATTTTCACTTTTTGAGTATCCTCTTTAAGTAGTCGACATCCAACAATAAATTCACAGTCTCAAACTTTCCTTTATAGAATACAGCCCAGTTATTGAAAACGCAGGGCAATTCCTTTGCTTTTTGTAACGTATCCACTTGAATGAAAGATACGGGAACGTCATTCATTTCGCAATACTGTTTTATTATTTCAATGTTTTGACAGATATAGGGACATTGCATATCATAGTAAATCGTCAGTTCGTTGCTTTCAATCTCCTGCTTCTTTACATTTTGCGCAAACCGGGGTATTGTTCCGTCAAAAGAAAGCGCAAGCAATTCATATCCGTTATCAGTAGTATCAACAACTTCAAAACCGAACTTCTTTGCAAATGATTGGTCAGAAAGCCAGGATTTTTGTTTTTTTGCTCCCAGCATACAAATACCGGATTTACCCTTTGCTTTGGCATCAGCTAAACAATACTCCATCAATGACTTTGCATACCCTTTTCCTTTGTAACTACCTAAAACCCATAAGCAATATACGTAATAATAGTTATCACCGGTTATGGGGACCCAAGCTGTTTCAAGGGGAGCATATTCGATAAAAACCGTAGCTTTTGCATTCAATTTTCTAAAGACGTGGCCTTCATTCAGCCGATCAGAAAGCCATCGCCGCTTTGCTTCAATACCATGATGTGGCTTTTTACTGCGGATAATGCAACATAAATGCTCACCGGCAAGGTTTTCTGTTGTCAAATTTACAAAATCAGTATCCATACGCACCCTCACTTTAAATTTAGATATTATCAACCAACTGACCGGGATAGTGCCACTTTATGACTATTATTAATAAATCACAAAGCACCAATGTAGTGAATTTAAATGAAGAAACTTCACTGAGGGCTTCCTTCATAAAAAATAATTTTATCACCGTCTTGGTTCTGCATAAACGATATAGCGTGCCGAATCATCTTCGTCAAGTAATAAAACCGCATTGGCGTTATCTGTAACCCATATGGCGCACGGATAGGCATTGGGATATATTTTTTGCTCGGAAAACAGTTCCTTATATAATCGAAAGATCTTTTGCTTATCCTTTTTATCTTCGTAAGTAGGTTGCGAATAGAATGAACAGAAGTAGTTATAAAGCACATCATAGCTTTGGCTCAGATATTTATCGCTTGTAACATTAAAGTATGCAACTTCCACTGATGGGACACCAACATTAAACCGATAAGTAGTCATCAAATCAGGGTTACTGCCGATAACATCAACATAAGAAGTCCACGCCTGTGAAGTATTAGTCACATCCTTCCAATTAAATCCCAGAAAATCTTTATCATTAATGATAGTAACCGAAAGTATGTCTTGGTAAAGCACCTTGTTATCCTTCCATGCTGTAAGGCAAGTTTCATAATCTCCGGGGAATATAAAGCAGTGCCCCCACTCCATAACCAAATGGCTCTTAACTACTCCTTCTCCACTTTCACGTTCATACAACCGATAGCTGCCTTTCTGTCCATTCACTGTCCAGACTATTGAATCGCATACCTCTGACAGTAATCCCATCGTTATAGATTGCGAACCATCATTTGTTAGATAAAAATCCATACGGTCAAAAACATTTTTCCTATTCCCTTTTTTAAGTGCAAGGTGAGGCATCGGCGCTTTGGTCACTTCCACTTTTATCGTGGCAGTCTCTCCTGTTTCATGATCGGTAACGATAATATCGGTTTCTCCATCCCGCTTACCTGTAATTTTGATATCAGAGGCTTCCGTATTTCCACCCCATGTATAAACAGCATCAGCCACTTCACCATCAGTTATATCCAATGTCGTGTTTTCATGGGCCGTCAGCTTTACAGATTCACTACCGCCCAATATGATTTTGCATGAATTTACAGTCAACTCCAAATGGTAGGCAGATTCCGTTTCTTCATTGTTGCAACCAATAAGATTAATTGTGCACAAGAACAACAGTAGTAGTTTTGATAACTTTTTCGTTTTCATTTTTTTATGGTCTTTTTTACCTTTCATGAAAGTACTTGCAAATATAAGAAAAATGCAATACACTCTACTATGTACTGCATTTTTATATGTCTTACGGCATATTATACGGAAATATGGAATCCTCATCTGTCGGATATGCTCAAATGGCTTGTATATGGATTTGGAGGATTGTGTCCTATTATCAATTCTGCAACTTGCTCCCTAATATTTTTTGCTGCAATAGTGTGGAAAGAATGAATTTATTGGTCCCCAGATTGGAATCCAACAAAGAAAAATCCCTTGAAAGCACTTGACTTTCAAGGGATTTAAAGTAATGTTCGAGGTTCCTGGCGGATTCGAACCGCCGTACACGGTTTTGCAGACCGCTGACTAAGCCACTCATCCAAGGAACCTTGTTTCTCGTTTGCGGTTGCAAAGGTAGTACAAATTTTGAAACTACCAAACTATCCGCAGCAATTTTTCTTTGTCTTTTTTTTCTTAGACGAACACTCTTTCCGCTTCTTATCCATCATATCCTTTAATTCACAGCCACTTGCACAACTTGCACAAGGGTTATCATTTTCTTTCACACGACGAAAAAAAACATAAATACCATAGAGGATGCGGGCTACACACAATATAATCAGTAACCCGACAACCCATTCTTGCCAATTCATAAAAACAATCCTCCTATCTGATAAACGGCAAATGAAACAATCCATGCCAATGCTGTGGTATATCCTGCCGTAAAGATAGCCCACTTCCAACTACCGGACTCTTGCTTGATGGCCACCAACGTGGCAATGCACGGGAAGTAGATCAGCACAAACAGCATATAGCTGAACGCTGCAAGCGGAGTGATCGGAATCCGTTCGGCCAGACTGACCGCATCGGCATCGGCATCATTTGTATAAAGTACACCGAGCGTACTTACTACCAACTCCTTGGCACCCACACCGGAAAGAAGACCGATACTCAGCTTCCAATCGAATCCTAACGGTTCAAGTACAGGCTCCACTGCCTGACCTATCTGCCCGATATAAGAGTTTTCCTGCTGTTCCGCCTGGGTAGGATAAGCATTATGATCCGGATAATAGCCCAAAAACCAAATGATAATGGAAGCAATCATAATGATACCTCCCATCTTTTTGAGGTATTGCGCGCCTTTTTCCCATGTATGCCGGAAGATAGACTTCATAGTCGGCATGCGGTAAGGTGGAAGTTCCATCACGAACGGAGTATCATCTCCCTTCACCAGAAAACGGCTGAACAAACGAGCCATAACAACCGCCAATGCGATTCCGATAACATAAATTCCCAATAAAACCAAACTGCCATTATTAGGAAAGAAAGCACCCACCAATACCAGGTAGATAGGCAGACGGGCACTGCACGACATCAACGGATTGACGAGCATGGTGATCAGACGGCTCTTCCGGTTCTCAATGGTACGTGAAGCCATTATTGCAGGCACATTACACCCGAAACCCATTATCAAAGGAATGAACGACTTACCGTGCAAGCCCATCTTATGCATGATTTTATCCATAATAAATGCGGCACGGGCCATATAACCCGAATCTTCCATCAAGGAAATGCAGAAATACAATATCAAGATGTTGGGCAGAAATACAATCACTCCTCCGACTCCACCAATGATACCATCAATCATCATATCCTTCAGCGGGCCCTCGGACATGTTATCCCGAATCAGGTTACCCATCACCTCGACAAGCCACTCGATACCCATCATCGGGTACTCCCCAATTACAAACGTACCCTCGAACATCAGATACATAAAAAGGAAGAAAATGGGATATCCCCAAATGCGATGGGTCACAATGGAGTCGAGCACCTTCGTTGTCTGTTCCTGCTCCAGATGATTGTCGGTGAAAGTTTCTTTCAACGCTCCACTGATAAAACCATATTTAGCATCTGTCAAAGCAGATTCGCTATCTTCGTTCATTGTCTCCTGTATACGCCGGGCCGCTTTATCCCGTTTCTTTTCCACCTCTGCGGCATTGGGCAGAGTATGAATGAAGCGTTCTATTTCAGGATCATTCTCCAGTAATTTGATAGCCAGATAACGGGTAGAATATTTATGGCGGATAAATTCGTTCTTTGAGATTTCTTCTTTCACCGCATCGATAGCCTTCTCCAAATCGGGACCATGATTGATATGAATATGGCGGAATACTTTGCCCACCGGTTCTTTACCATGGGTATAGTCGGCAGGATGTTCACCATGATCCTTAAAGTTAGGCAGGGTCTGATGCCAATCCATGATTTCCTTAGCCACTTCCGGATGGATATGCCCTTTTTTATCAATAAAGTCGGCACCTTCGTAGAGATTGATAACGACATGGAAAAGACGGTCTACTCCGATATTTTTCTTGCAAACAGTAGGTACCATCGGAACACCGAACAAATTGCCCAACAGGCGGTGATCAAGGGTATTACCGCTGGCTTCCAGTTCATCATACATATTGAGGGCTACCACCATGCGTACATTCATATCGATAAGCTGGGTAGTAAGATAGAGATTACGCTCCAGGTTGGAAGAATCGACCACATTAATGATCACATCCGGCGTTTCATCAATGATGTGGCGGCGGACATAAATTTCTTCGGGAGTATAAGCTGACAGAGAGTAAGTGCCAGGTAAGTCGACTATCTTGAAGTGATAACCCTGGAAATCAAAATATCCTTCTTTGGCATCTACGGTCACACCGCTATAATTGCCTACATGTTCGTGGGCTCCTGAAGCCAGATTGAAAAGAGAAGTCTTACCACAGTTCGGATTACCGACCAGCGCCACATTTATCGTACGCCGTTTTCCAAGGGCAACCCGCTTCAAATCTTCCTCTTTTACGTCAATATCTTCAGTCAATCCCTGATGATAAGCAGATTCCTGTGTTTGTAACTTAGCCTCCTGCTCGCTGATGATCTCGATCATATCAGCCTCCTGTCGCCGCAGAGAGATTTCATAACCCATTATTTTGTATTTGATCGGGTCTTTCAGTGGAGCATTAAGCAATACTTCTACGGTTTTTCCCTTGATAAAACCCATCTCCACAATCCGTTTACGGAAGCCGCCGTGTCCCAGCACTTTGACTATGACTCCCTTCTCACCTGTTTTTAATTCGGACAATCGCATAGTGTGTGTACCTCTAATTTTGGCGCAAAGATAATTCATAACTTTGTGGCATGCAAATTATTTAGATTGTTTTTAAATAAGGAAGAATTCTTATCCATATTGACAAAACTATTATCTTTGCAATATGATACAACATAGAATAGCACAATACATCGAAAAAGAGAAGCTCTTTTATCTGAATGACAAGGTATTGGTAGCACTAAGCGGCGGAGCCGATTCTGTGGCTTTGCTACGATTGTTGCTATCAATGGGGTACACCTGTGAAGCTACCCATTGCAATTTCCATCTGCGGGATAAAGAATCGGACAGAGATGAAGCATTTGTACGCCGGTTGTGCCATGAAGCGGAAGTACCTTTACATACCGTACATTTTGATACAATTCAATATGCCGCCGACAAACACATTTCTATCGAGATGGCTGCCCGTGAATTACGCTACGAGTGGTTCGAAACGCTCAGGAAACAGCGTGGAGCAGCTGTTATCGCAGTAGCTCACCATAAAGACGACAGCGTAGAGACCGTATTACTGAATCTGATCCGGGGTACCGGCATTAACGGACTGCTCGGAATCCGTCCAAAGAACGGAAACATCGTACGCCCTTTGCTTTGCCTGAGCCGCGATGAAATAATCGCATACCTGCAACGCATGAATCAGGATTACGTAACGGACAGTACCAATCTTTTGGATGATTATACCCGGAATAAAATTCGTTTGAACCTATTACCTCTGATGCAGGAAATCAATCCATCGGTTAAAGAGAGCATTATCCGCACGACTAACTACCTGAATGACACGGCAACTCTATACAATAAAGGTATAGAAGAAGCACGGACACGCGTGCTCACCTCCGAAGGTATCCGGATAGAGGCTTTACTGCAAGAACCGGTACCGGGAGCCATCCTCTTCGAACTGTTGCATCCGCTCGGTTTCAACGCCGCCCAAATAGAAAGTATACAGCAATCACTCGACGGACAGCCGGGAAAAGTCTTCATCGGTAAAGGGTGGAAAGTCATAAAAGACAGGGAATTGCTGCTAATAGAAGAAGATATAAAGGAGGAAGAAGCCAAACCACCTTTCCGTCTGGTTACGGAAGTATATGATTATACTCCTGAATTTATAATTCCCAAAGATAAAAAAACAGCTTGCTTTGATGCAGACAAGATGGATGCAGCATGGTGTATAAGAAAATGGAAACAAGGTGATGTGTTTATTCCTTTTGGAATGATCGGCAAAAAGCGTGTAAGCGACTATTTGACGGACCGGAAGTTCTCCCTGAGTGACAAGAAGAAACAATGGGTGTTGTGTTGCGGAGAACGAATTGCCTGGTTGATAGGAGAACGAACGGACAATCGGTTTAAAGTAAGCAACAACACAAAACGGGTAATGATTATCCGAATCTCCCCCAAAGATATCAACTAAAAATCAACTGATTACATTTACCAAGCCCTTACCGGCACATGTAAAAGCATTTACTCCGGCATGTAAAAGCATTTACCCCGGCGTGTAAAGGCATTTACCCCGGTATGTAAAAGCATTTACCTCGGTGTGTAAATGATGACTACATCCGAAGCGCCACATGCCCTCACTATAGATGACGTAAGCTACACATCTGTCGGGCAAACCAAAAAACAGAGCCTCGCGACACTTTCTATCGGATAAATTGTATCTTTGTAAATCCAAATCTTGAAAGTAGAGATAAAAACGAACGGATGATAAAATAATAACTAACTAAACATGATTCATTATGAAAGGGAAAAAGAATCTTTTAATTCTATTCTCCTGTGTGTTTATGATCATCATCGCAGGATTATTCGCTTGCACACGCAGCGCTAAAGAAATTATTCCGTCTTCGGAATACGCTCCTTACGTCAATGCCTATACGGGCGGTGTCATTTCTCAATCTTCTCCCATACGGATTGAGTTGACGCAGGACCAGCCGATGGTGGACTTAAACAATGAACTGAAGGATAATCCGTTCCGCTTCACTCCTTCGATAAAAGGGAAGGCCTATTGGGTCAGTAATAATACTGTAGAGTTTCTTCCGGAAGAGGGACAACTGAAACCGGGAGAACTGTACCAGGGAACATTCCAGCTGGGAAATTTCGTTGAAGTGGATAGCAAATTGAAATCATTCGACTTCTCCTTCCGGGTACAGGAAAGCAATTTCACATTACATACAGCTCCGCTTGAAATAACCGCCTCTTCACCCGATAAAGTAACTGTGAAAGGAGAGATCCGTTTCAGCGATAAAACGACTAAGGAGCAGGTAGAAAAAATGCTTTCTGCCAGTGGCGGGCTGTCTTCTCCGACAGTCACCGTAGAGTCCACCTCCAATCCGTCAGCCTATAGCTTCGTCATCGGCAATATCCAAAGAAATAAACAAGACTACGAACTTGAAATCACAGCAGACGGAAAGTCCGCCGGAATTGACCGGAAGCAAAGTGAAACAATCACTATTCCTGCCAAAGACAGTTTCCGCTTCCTTTCTGCCGAACGCATCGACCAACCGGAAAACGGAATACAAATCGTCTTCTCAGACCCGGTTTCGGATGCTCAGGATTTAAAGGGACTGATCGAAATACCGGAGATTTCTTCGTATATCTTTCAGGTAACGGATAACCGTGTGAATGTTTATTTTGAAGCCAGTCAGCTCAGCAAGCTTACACTGAAAATACACGAAGGCATAAAAAACAGCCAAGGAAAAGCACTGGGAAACTCACACTCTATCTCTTTCGGCGAACTGAGCCTGAAACCTCAGGTAGAAATAGCCTCTGCAGGTGCCATCATTCCCGACTCAAAAAACCTTGTCATTCCGTTCCGGGCCGTCAACCTGTATGCAGTAGATTTGCGGGTTATCCGCATCTTCGAAAACAATGTACTGATGTTTATGCAAAACAATTCGCTTTCTTCGGCCAATGAATTAAGAAGATCCGGAAGACTGGTTTACAAAAAAACATTGTTTTTAGGCAAAGATTCATCAAAAGACCTTCATAAATGGGAAAACTATTCTATTGACCTGGCAGGTCTGATCCATCAGGAACCGGGTGCTATTTATCGTGTCATCCTTTCGTTCAAACAGGAGTATTCGGCCTACCCTTGTGGTGGTGAAAGCCCGAGAATGCAATTTTCCGAGGAAACCGAATCTTTGACCAAAGTCACATCCGGCACTCTTCCGGAAGAAGATGAAGCAGTCTGGGACAAACCCGAAACATATTATTATTTCAGCGGAAATGAAAATGCCGACTGGAGTCAGTACCGATGGGATGAACGGGACAACCCTTGTCACCCGTCTTATTACATGACATCTGACCGGATAGCCACCTGTAATGTGCTGGCTTCCAACATCGGCATGATTGTGAAGCGCAATTCAATGAATAAACTTTGGATAGCAGTAAACAACATCCTGGATACCAAACCGGTGGAAAAAGCCCAAGTCACTGTTTACAATTTCCAGTTACAGCCTGTAGGCAAAGCAGTGACGGATTCGGAAGGTTTCGCCACAATTGAAACGAAAGGAGTGCCTTTCATCGTAGTAGCGGAATCAGACAAGCAAAAAGCCTACGTAAAAGTAGCAGACGGAGAAGAACAGTCCACCAGCCGCTTTGATGTGGGCGGCAAGGATATCCAAAAAGGCTTGAAAGGATTTGTGTACGGTGAAAGAGGAGTATGGCGTCCGGGAGACACTCTGCATATCTCGTTTATTCTGGAAGATCGTACCAAACGTATTCCGGACAAACATCCTGTAGCATTGGAACTCTATAATCCAAGGGGGCAATTTTATAGCAAACTTATTTCAACCAACGGACTGAATGGATTCTATACATTCAAGATACCGACGCAGGCAGAAGACCCAACCGGACTATGGAATGCGTACATAAAGGTGGGAGGTACTGCCTTTCACAAAGCGCTTCGGGTAGAAACCATCAAGCCGAACCGCCTGAAAATAAACCTGAAATTGCCGGGAGAAATCCTGAAAGCTTCAGATAAAGAAGTACAGGCACACCTTTCGTCAGCATGGCTGACAGGAGCCACTGCATCACGCCTGAAGGCAAAGATAGAAATGTCTTTATCGAAAGTCAACACCCAATTCAAGAATTATGGAACTTACATTTTCAATAATCCGGCTACGGAATTCACCTCGGTAAGAACCGATGTATTCAGTGGTACACTGGACGAAAGTGGCAATGCCGGATTCATGCTGAAACTTCCTGCCTCGGAAAATGCCCCGGGCATGCTTCAAGCCAACATCACGACTCAGGTATTCGAGCCGGGTGGAGATGCCAGTATCCAAACTCAGTCTGTCCCCTACTCTCCTTTCCCGTCATACGTAGGTATCAACCTGAACCAACCGCAGGGCAGATATATCGAAACAGATAAAGATCATGTGTTTGATGTCATTACAGTCAGTCCCGACGGAAAACCGGTGAACCGTTCCGGGCTGGAATACAAAATATACCGCATCAGTTGGAGTTGGTGGTGGGAAAACGATAACGAATCATTCGAAACATACATCAACAGCAGCTCCATCAGCCCCGTAGCTACAGGACGACTCAACACAGTAGGCGGAAAGGGACAATTCAGCTTCAGAGTGAATTATCCGGATTGGGGACGGTATCTGGTTTACGTAAAAGACCGCGAAAGCGGACATGCTACGGGAGGTACCATCTATGTGGACTGGCCTGACTGGCGGGGACGTTCCAACAAGAGTGACCCGAGTGGTATCAAGATGTTATCTTTCTCCATCGACAAGGACTCCTACGAACCGGGAGAAACCGTAACAGCCATATTGCCGGCTTCCGCAGGAGGAAGAGCACTGGTAACACTTGAAAACGGTTCATCCGTAATTCAACGGGAGTGGATTGAAGTATCGGGGAAGGAGGACACCAAATATCAGTTTAAGGTGACTCCCGAAATGGCTCCGAATGTTTATCTTCATATCAGCCTGCTGCAACCCCATGCGCAAACGGTAAACGACCTCCCTATCCGCATGTACGGTATAATGCCGGCATTCGTAACTGATAAGCAAACGGTTCTTGAGCCGCAAATCAAGATGCCGGAAGTGCTTCGTCCCGAACAGGCATTCAACCTGACCGTAAGCGAAAGGCACGGTAAACCGATGACTTATACACTCGCTATTGTAGATGACGGGCTGCTTGATTTAACCAACTTCAAGACACCGGATCCCTGGAACAGTTTCTATGCCCGTGAGGCACTGGGAATCCGTACTTGGGATATGTATGACGATGTACTGGGAGCCACAGCGGGAAGCTATGGATCGATGTTCAGCACAGGCGGTGATGAAACCCTGAAGCCATCGGACCAGAAAGCAAACCGCTTCAAGCCGGTAGTGAAATTCATCGGTCCTTTCAGTATTGCCAAAGGAAAAAGCCGCACTCACCAGATCACTTTACCAATGTATGTAGGTTCCGTACGTGCCATGGTAGTGGCCGGTCAGGACGGAGCATACGGAAATGCAGAAAAAACTGCTCCTGTACGCACTCCGTTAATGATTCTTTCGACACTGCCACGTGTACTGAGTATCGGCGAAGAGATTGAAGTTCCTGTTAACGTATTCGCATTGGAAAACAGTGTGAAGAATGTAAACGTATCCATACAGGCTTCCGGTGCCGGAGTACAAGTGAACGGCAGCAAGCAACAGACGCTTACTTTCAACCAAACCGGTGACCGGCTTATCTTCTTTAAATTAAAGACAGGTACGAAAACCGGGAAAGCTACCATCCATCTGGCTGCTAACGGTAACGGACAAAGTACCAAAGAAACAATCGAGATAGAGGTACGTAATCCGAATCCGGTAGTCACTTTGCGTGAGAGTAAATGGGTGGAAGCCGGAAAGAGTGAAGAGCTCCATTACCAGTTAAGTAACGATTCGGAAGGAAACAGTATACAGTTGGAGGTCTCACGCATCCCGTCTGTCGACATAAGCCGCCGTTTCGATTTCCTATACAATTATCAGCACAACTGTACAGAGCAACTGACTTCAAAAGCCCTTCCGCTGCTGTTCGTCAGCCAGTTCAAAACAGTAGACAACGAGGAATCGGAAAAGATAAAAACCAATGTACAGGAAGCTATCCGTCAACTATACGGGCGTCAACTTCCCAACGGAGGTTTCGTCTATTGGCCGGGAGATGCCTCGGCAAACGAATGGATCACCTCTTATGCAGGTATGTTCCTGGTATTGGCACAAGAAAAGGGTTATGCAGTGAACAGCAATGTATTGAACAAATGGAACCGCTTCCAAAAGGCAGCCTCCCAGAATTGGCAACCCGTCACACAAGAGCAGAACTGGTGGCATTGGCAGGCAGACCTCCAGCAGGCTTTCCGCCTTTACACACTGGCTCTGGCGGGATCACCTGAACATGGAGCCATGAACCGGATGAAAGAATTGCCGGCACTCTCGCAACAAGCCAAATGGCGTTTGGCAGCCACCTATGCACTCAACGGCAAAGAGAAAGCAGCCGGTGAACTGGTATTCAGCGCTAAGACAACCGTAGAACCTTATTCATCGAATAACTATGTATACGGTTCATCCGATCGTGACGAAGCAATGATACTTGAAACCTTATTGCTGATGAACCGCCAGCGTGAGGCCATGGAACAAGCCAAAATCGTTTCACACAACCTGGCACAAGAGACATGGTTCAGCACACAGTCTACTGCCTTTTCATTGATGGCAATGGGACGTTTGGCAGAAAAACTGTCCGGTACGCTGGACTTCAACTGGACGTTGAATGGCAAACAGCAACCGGCTGTAAAATCAGCCAAAGCCATATACGAGGCATCACTCCCCACTTCACCACATGAAGGAAAAGTAATCCTGAAAAATAACGGGAAAGGATCTCTAAACGCAGATCTGATCACACGTACCCAATTACTGAACGACACATTGCCGCCGATGGCCAATAATCTACGCCTGAACGTAAGGTATTTAGACAATAACGGCTCGCCGATAGATACACGTTCTCTGAATCAGGGTACGGACTTTATGGCAGTGGTAACTGTAGCCAACATCAGTGGTACGACGGATTATACGAATCTGGCACTGACACATATCATTCCTGCCGGCTGGGAGATCTTCAATGAACGAATGGCAGGACAGATTACGACCTCTGCTCCTTATAGCTATCAGGATATTCGCGATGACCGGATACTGACCTACTTTAACTTACGGCAGGGACAAGCCAAAACATTTACCGTCCGCTTACAGGCGACCTATGCCGGTGATTTTGTTATGCCGGCTATCCAGTGTGAAGCGATGTATGATGCTAATGCACAGGCAAGGACACAGGCCGGAAGGACGCAAGTCATCAGGTAAAACTATCAAATAAAACCTGATGAACCGTATTCTTAAACCAGACAATCTTCCCCCCTCCCCACAAAGGAGGGGGTGGAAGAAATATTTCAAAAGTTGGTGGAAGATTTCTCTCTTCCTCCTACTTCTCCTATACTTATTTTGTCTTCCCCGGCAATTATTCACCTCTCCCTATTCTACTGTCTTGGTTGACCGTAATGGGGAACTTCTCGGTGCCCGTATCGCCACGGATGGACAATGGCGTTTCCCTCCGCGCGACAACACACCGGAAAAAGTAGCTACCTGTCTGGTTGAATTTGAGGACCGCCAATTCTACCGCCATTGGGGAGTCAACCCCTTGGCAATAGGCAGAGCCGCCCTGCAAAATCTCAGACACAAGCGAATCGTCAGCGGGGGAAGTACTCTTACGATGCAAACGATTCGGCTGGCACGGAACAAGCCGCGTACATTCAAGGAAAAACTGATCGAGATGATAGGAGCCACCCGGCTGGAGTTCCGTTATTCCAAGAAGAAGATATTGTCACTTTATGTTTCGCATGCCCCCTTCGGAGGTAATGTAGTGGGACTGGATGCTGCTGCATGGCGCTATTTCGGACACTCGGCAGAAGAACTATCCTGGGCGGAATCGGCTATGCTTGCCGTACTTCCCAACTCTCCCGCCATGATCCACCTTTCGAAAAGCCGGCAAGCATTACTTGACAAACGAAACCGACTGCTGACACACCTGCACCAAAAAGGTATTCTCGATACTTCCACTTATGAACTGGCTATCAGCGAGCCACTCCCCCAGGAACCTTTGCCTCTTCCACAGATAGCTCCCCATCTGACAGACCATTTCTATCAGACCCGAAATGGAGAATATTCCGTATCGACCATCGACAAGGGTATACAAACTCAGATAGAAAGTCTGGTAGAACGGTGGAACAGCGAATTCAAGCGAAGTGATATCCGAAATATGGCCATCCTCGTAATTGACATTCGTACCAATCAGGCCATTGCTTATTGCGGCAATGTACACTTCGACAAGAAAAAGAGCGGTAACCAGGTAGATGTAATCCGGTCACCACGCAGCACAGGAAGCATTCTCAAGCCCTTTCTTTATTATGCAATGCTACAGGAAGGAGAGATTCTTCCCAATACTCTGTTACCGGACGTTCCGGTCAACATTAATGGCTTTACTCCACAAAACTTCAACCAGCAATTCGAAGGTGCCGTACCGGCTTCGGAAGCCATCGCACGTTCGCTCAACATTCCTTCGGTCACAATGTTACAACGGTATGGAGTACCCAAGTTCCACAATTTTCTGAAGCAGATAGGGCTGACCACCTTAAACCGTCCCTCAGGACACTATGGACTTTCTTTGATTCTGGGAGGAGCGGAAGCTACCCTTTGGGATGTCACTTCGGCCTATGCCAATATGGGACGCAGCCTCAACGGACTGGTACAGGCCCCTTGTACCTTATTATTATCGGACTCCCTCTCCGCCCACCGATCTCCGGCCATCATTCAACATCCGCCATTCCAGCCCGGAGCAGTCTGGCAGACATTTGACGCCATCAAAGAAGTAAACCGCCCCGAAGAGATAGACTGGCGTACCATTCCTTCCATGCAAACCATTGCCTGGAAAACGGGTACCAGTTATGGTTTCCGGGATGCCTGGGCAGTGGGGGTAACTCCCAAATATGCCGTAGGTGTATGGGTCGGAAATGCTACGGGTGAAGGCAAGCCCGGACTGGTAGGGGCCCGTACAGCGGGGCCTGTCCTGTTCGATGTATTCAATCTGCTCCCCTCCTCTCCTTGGTTCGAGCGCCCACAAGGTAAACTGGTTGAAGCAGAGATCTGTCGGCAATCCGGACATTTGAAAGGACGGTTTTGTGAAGAAACAGATACCCTGCTAATTCTTCCGGAAGGCCTCAGAACGGAAGCCTGCCCCTATCACCACCCGGTCACCCTATCAGCAGATGAACGGTTCCGTATCTACGAAAACTGTGCTGACAGTGAACCGGTTGCCCGCCGAAACTGGTTTACCCTTCCACCCGTATGGGAGTGGTATTATAAACAGCATCATCCTGAGTATCATCCTCTCCCCCCCTTCAAACCCGGATGCGGAGAAGACCGTTTCCAGCCGATGCAGTTTATCTATCCTCCGATGGGAGCGCGGATCCATCTGCCTAAACAGATGGATGGTAACCAAGGACAGCTGACCGTCGAATTGGTCCACAGCCATCCCAACACAACTGTCTACTGGCATCTGGACGAAACCTACCTGATGCAGACACAAGACTTCCATAAATTCTCTCTACGCCCTGCTCCGGGAAAGCACTCGCTGACAGCAGTAGACGACGAAGGAAATACAATTTCAACAACGTTCTTTGTGGAATAGCCCCCAAAATGGTAACTTTGCGCCATGAAACAGATTTTGAAAGAAAATGGTGGATTACCGGCTTCAATACTTTGGACACTCGCCATTGTTGCAGGCATATCGGTAGCCAACCTTTACTATAACCAGCCCTTACTGAACATGATTCGCCATGAACTGGGCGTTTCGGAGTTTAAAACCAATCTGATCGCCATGGTGACACAGATCGGTTATGCGCTCGGATTATTGTTTATCGTTCCTTTAGGTGACTTATACCAGCGGAAACGTATCATTCTTACCAGTTTCTCCGTATTGATTCTCTCGTTGCTCGTCATCGCAATGGCTCCCAACATCCATATCATTCTTTGTGCTTCGCTTCTCACAGGTATCTGTTCGGTGATGCCACAAATATTTATCCCGATAGCCTCTCAGTTCTCGCGTCCGGAAAACAAGGGACGGAACGTAGGGATCGTAGTTTCGGGATTACTGACCGGTATCTTGGCTTCACGAGTGGTCAGCGGATTTATAGGAGAACTGTTTGGCTGGCGCGAAATGTATTATATCGCCGCAGGTATGATGCTGTTATGTGGCATTGTGGTCATGCGGGTATTGCCGGACATACGCCCTAACTTTCAGGGAAGGTATAGCGACTTAATGAAGTCTTTGTATTTATTATTGAAGCAATATCCCGAACTTCGCATTTTCTCTGTCCGTGCAGCACTTGCTTTCGGTTCATTTCTGGCTATGTGGTCGTGTCTGGCATTTAAGATGGGAGGTGCCCCATTCTATGCCGACAGCCATGTCATCGGTATGTTAGGGTTGTGTGGCATTGCCGGTGCTTTGTCAGCTTCCCTCGTAGGAAAGTATGTACGGAGAGTCGGGGTCAGACGATTCAATTTCATCGGATGCGGACTGATTTTATTGGCTTGGTTCCTGCTGTTTGCAGGGGAAGACTCTTATTGGGGTATAGTTGCCGGCATCATTATCATCGATATAGGTATGCAATGTATCCAATTAAGCAACCAGACCCGCATCTTCGAACTCTGTCCGAGTGCTTCTAACCGCATTAATACGATTTTTATGACCACTTACTTCATAGGTGCCTCTACGGGGACGTTTCTGGCAGGAACATTCTGGCAGGCATTCGGTTGGCATGGAGTCGTTGGTACGGGAATAGCATTGACCATCGGTTCACTGCTGATTACTTTTTTCTCAAAACAATAATCCGAAGTCACCTAATAATTGTTATATAGACATGAAGTACGGAGTAAACAGACAAGTATTATTAATCACAGCCGGTATCGTTTGGATAATAGCGGGGGCCAATCTCCTGCGTATAGGTATTGTGACCTGGCTCAATGACTCACGCCACTGGCACTTCAAGGTAGGCGAAGCTACGGTTGTCTTCCTATTGTTTTTTATTCTCGTCTTCCGAAAGCTCTACTATAAACATACCCGCCGGATCGAACAAAAGAAAAAGGAAAAGAATTGCCCCTTCTCTTTTTTCGACGCAAAGGGATGGATTGTCATGTGCTTCATGATAGCGATGGGAATCACCATTCGTTCGCTACATCTGTTACCCGATACGTTCATCTCGGTTTTCTACACCGGACTCTCACTGGCACTTATGTTCACAGGGGTATTATTTATCCGCTATTGGTGGTGCAGAAGACAGGATATCTTGCAAAATTAAGAGTTATGAAAACGAACCTGAATAAAGAAATGAATGAAGAGTTTATCCGTTTCCAAAGAAACGAAAAAACCGAAAGCATCGTATACGAACGGCTGGCCTCTATTGAAAAAGACGAATCGAACCGCAGAGTATTACGCCTGATTTCAGCAGAAGAAAAGGCACATTATGCCACACTGAAGAAGTATACAGGAACCGATGTAGCACCCGACCGGATGCGTATAGCCAAATACTACTGGTTGGCACGGGTCCTGGGTATTACATTTGCAATTAAGCTGATGGAATCGAGCGAAGAGAACGCACATCATGATTATGCCAAATATACCGATTTTCCGGATCTCCAGCAGTTGGCCAAAGAAGAGGAAATCCACGAACAGAAACTAATCGGACTGATCAACGAAGAGCGGCTTGAATATATAGGATCGGTAGTACTCGGCCTAAATGATGCCTTGGTAGAGTTTACCGGAGCACTGGCCGGTTTCACTTTGGCATTAAGCGACTCCAGGCTGATTGCCCTGACCGGAAGCATCACCGGAATAGCGGCAGCTTTATCAATGGCTTCGTCCGAATACCTCTCGACCAAATCGGAAGGCGGAGAAAACAAACACCCGGTGAAAGCAGCTATCTATACGGGAATCGCCTATATCATCACGGTGGCGGCACTGGTTGCTCCGTTCATCCTGATTGAAAACGTACTGATAGCTTTAGGGGTAATGTTGGCCATGGCTTTAATGATCATCGCATTGTTCAATTACTACTATTCCGTGGCACGCGGAGAGAGCTTCCGCAAAAGATTTACCGAAATGGCGGTACTCAGTTTCAGTGTAGCCGGTATCAGCTTCCTGATAGGTTACGCACTGAAAACATTTACAGGAATAGATGCTTGAAAATAAAAAAGGAAAAGAAGAATCATGAAAAAAATCCCCTCGCCCCTTGTCTCGTTGATCCCCTTGATCGTACTGGTTGCCCTGCTATTTGCCACCATACGCACATTTGGCAGCGATGCACTCAGCGGAGGCAGCCAGGTGTCCCTCCTGACCACAACAGCTGTTTGTGTACTGATCGGCATGGGATTCTACAAGATAGGATGGAAAGACTTTGAACTGGCTATTACGAACAATATTACCGGTGTATCTTCCGCACTGATTATCCTCTTAATTATTGGCGCCCTGAGTGGTGCGTGGATGATCAGTGGCGTAGTTCCGACACTGATTTATTACGGTATACAAATCATTCATCCCAGTTTTTTCCTGACCTCTACCTGCATTATTTGCGCATTGGTATCGGTTATGACCGGAAGTTCCTGGACCACGATTGCCACCATCGGGATCGCCCTAATGGGAATCGGGAAAGCACAAGGTTTTGAAGAAGGATGGATCGCCGGAGCTATTATTTCGGGAGCTTACTTCGGAGATAAAATCTCACCGTTATCGGATACTACGATATTAGCCGCCTCGGTTACCGACACCCCCCTGTTCAAGCACATCCGCTATATGCTGATAACCACTGTGCCATCATTAATCATCACCTTGATAATCTTCACTGTAGCCGGGCTGTCACACAATGCCGGAAATACAGAACATATAGCAGAGTTCTCGGCAGCACTGGCAGGAAAATTCCACATTACGCCATGGTTGCTGATTGTACCGATAGGAACAGGCATACTGATTGCCCGTCGGGTACCTTCCATTATCACCTTGTTCTTGTCGGCAGCATTGGCAGGAGTATTTGCGGTATTCTTCCAACCCGATCTATTGCAAGAAATATCCGGTGCTCAGAATTCCGAAGGTATTCAGTCCATCTTTAAAGGATTGATGATGACCCTTTATGGAGGAACCAGCCTACAGACAAGCAACGAAGCACTCACCGAACTTGTGGCCACCCGTGGCATGGCGGGTATGATGAATACGGTATGGCTTATCATCTGTGCCATGTGCTTCGGAGGAGCCATGACTGCCAGCGGAATGTTGGGAAGTATCACTTCCGTATTTGTCCGCTTCATGAAAAATACGGTTAGCATGGTGGCTTCTACGGTCTGTTCGGGTATCTTCCTGAACCTCGCCACAGCCGACCAATATATCAGCATTATCCTGACCGGAAACATGTTCCGGGATATATATGAAAAGAAAGGTTATGAAAGCTGTCTGCTCAGCCGGACTACGGAAGATTCTGTTACAGTAACTTCCGTCTTGATACCATGGAATACCTGCGGAATGACACAGGCCACGATATTAAGTGTTCCGACACTGGTTTATCTTCCTTATTGCTTCTTCAACATTATCAGTCCGTTAATGAGCATTACGATTGCCGCTATCGGATATAAAATTGTGAGACGCAAGTGAACAATCTGAAAAGGGAGTTGTTCTTGGAATAAACGAACAACAGTTTTAAACCTAAACAAAAAAAAGTTATGAAAAAGTTTATTGCATTAGTAGCATTGGTATTAGTAAGTGCATCGACCATGATGTATGCACAAGAGTCTAACAGGGAGGTGCGCCGGGCAGACCGCAAGGCACAAAGAGACGCCGAAAGAGCCAGACTGAAAGCCGAAGAACAGGCTGCCGACCAAGTAGCGTATCAACAAGCCGTACAAGCTATCAAAGACAAACAGTTTGTATTGGAAGCTGACCAAGTGATTTTCAAACGTGGCCAGACCGCTTTCGTGTCGTCAAACACTAACTTTGTGATGCTGAATGGACAGAGAGCAACTGTGCAGGTGGCATTCAACACTCCGTACCCCGGCCCTAACGGAATTGGTGGTGTAACTGTGGATGGAACTACTTCGGACGTAAAAGTGACTACCGATAAAAGAGGAAACGTAAACTGTAACTTCAGCGTACAGGGTATCGGTATCTCGGCTCAGGTATTTATCACATTGACCAACGGTGGAAATAACGCTACTGTAACCATTAACCCGAACTTCAACTCCAATACATTAACTCTGAGCGGTAACCTCGTTCCGCTGAGTCAGTCGGATGTATTTAAAGGCCGTTCATGGTAATAAAAGTAACGAGTGGCCCTCTACTCGTAACTAATTCACATAACTCCGTTGCAAATCGCACAAAAAGTGTACATTTGCAACGGAGTTTTTTTATGGATAGATTATGAGAGAATATATCATCGCAGATAACCAAGACATCACGAAAGCAGGAATGATGTTTTTGTTAAGCAAGCAGAAAGAAGTAAGCCTGTTGCTGGAAGCCGACAATAAAATAGAGTTGGTTCAGCTATTACGCATTCATCCGCAAGCGGTGGTTATTTTAGATTATACATTGTTCGATTTTTCCGGTGCGGATGAACTGATTATCCTTCAGGAACGATTCAAAGAGTCGGACTGGCTCTTGTTCTCCGACGAATTGAGTATCGGCTTCCTGAGGCAGGTCTTGTTCAGCAGCCATGCGTTCGGAGTAGTGTTGAAAGATAACTCCAAAGAAGAAATTATGTCGGCTCTGCAATGCGCATCACGCAAAGAACGCTTTATCTGCAATCACGTAAGCAATCTGCTGTTATCGGGAAGCGGAAATACAAACACTGCTTCATCCGTGCATACTTTCGTGCCGCAGGAAGACCGTCTGCTTACACCGACAGAAAAAATAATCCTGAAAGAAATAGCTTTGGGAAAAACGACCAAAGAGATAGCCGCAGAGAAGAATCTGAGCTTCCATACCATCAACAGTCACCGAAAGAATATATTCCGTAAACTGGGAGTGAACAATGTGCACGAGGCCATCAAATATGCCATGCGGGCAGGCATTGTTGACTTGGCGGAATATTATATTTGAAAAAACGAAAGAAAGATTTTCGGGAGGGGCATCATCCTATTTCACCACTCCCGAAACAAATTCTGGATTCGGCATCGTAAATCACCCCGAACTGTCCCGGAGCAATTCCCTGTAATTTCTCGGAAGAGATAATCCGGTAACCGTCTGCATCCTGTATCAAACGGCCTTTGATAAACTCCGGTGTATGCCGGATCTTAAACGTAACGTCCTCCTCACCTGTCGAATCTTTCCACGGATTACCTGTGATAAAGTTGAAGTCTTTCATCCTGAATTCGTATCCGTACTGTTTATCAGCATCGTACCCATGTGAGACGTAAATAATGTTATCCTGAATATCCTTTTTCACAACGAACCAGGGGCCTCCCCCCAATCCCAACCCCTTTCGCTGGCCAATGGTATGAAACCAATAGCCGCGATGGGTTCCAATCTTTTTACCTGTTTCGAGTTCGATCACCGCCCCTTCTTTTTCACCCAGAAAGCGACGGACGAAATCGTTATAATTTATCTTGCCTAAAAAACAAATTCCCTGGCTGTCTTTCCGGCGGGCACTGGGCAACCCGGCCTTCAAAGCTATCTCGCGAACTTCATGCTTCATCAGCCCTCCTATCGGAAACAGTAACTTTGAGACTTGCAGATAATCAATCTGAGCCAGAAAATCGGTCTGGTCTTTTATAGGATCTTTAGCTGTACCCAACCAAGTTTTCTCCCCCAGTTGCAAAGTCGTAGCATAATGTCCGGTTGCCGTAAGATCGAAATCTTTTCCTACCTGCTGTTCAAAACATCCAAACTTGATCAGTTTATTGCACATCACATCCGGATTCGGTGTCTGTCCCTTCCGTATCTTCTCGATGGCATAAGCAGCCACATTATCCCAATATTCCCGATGCAGGTCCACAACTTCCAGTTCCAAACCGTAACGCCGAGCTATGGCAGTAGATAACTCGATATCCTCTTCGGCGGAACAATCCATGTATTCCGCTCCGTCCATCCCTATTTTTATGTAAAAAAGTGTAGGTTTATATCCCTGCTCACAAAGCAAGTGTACCACAACCGAACTGTCTACTCCTCCTGATAATAATGCTGCTATATCCATTTTTTAAATTTTCTCTAATGCCTGACGCAAGTCATCAATAATATCTTCAATATGTTCCGTACCTATCGAAAGTCTTACCGTTCCGGGCTTAATTCCCTGCTCCGCCAACTCCTGTGCATTCAGTTGCGAGTGTGTGGTAGTGGCCGGATGAATCACCAGCGACTTCACATCGGCCACATTGGCCAGCAAAGAGAATATCTGCAGACTATCGATAAATTTCTGCGCTTCCTCCGTTCCTCCTTTTACCTCAAAAGTGAAGATAGAACCTGCTCCATCAGGGAAATAACGCTGATAGATAGCATGATCCGGATGATCGGGCAGCGATGGATGATTAACAGCTGCTACCTTCGGATGGTTCACCAGAAAATCAATAACCTTCAAAGCATTGGCTACATGTCGTTCTACACGCAAAGACAAAGTCTCTAATCCCTGTAACAGAATAAAAGCATTGAACGGACTGATGGCAGCTCCCGTATCGCGCAACAGTACGGCACGTATACGGACAATATAGGCAGCTGCCCCGGCAGCATCTACAAACCGTACACCATGATAGCTTGCATCAGGTTCGGTCAGTTGAGGGAATTTACCGGAAGCGCCCCAATCAAATTTACCGGAATCGACAATAACCCCTCCCAACGAACTGCCGTGTCCACCAATGAATTTAGTGGCAGAATGTATTACGATATCTGCTCCATGCTCAATGGGACGGATAAGGTAAGGCGTACCGAAAGTATTATCCACAATCAGCGGAATCCGATATTTATGGGCAATGGCGGCTACGGCATCCATATCGATAATATTGGAATTGGGGTTTCCCAGAGTTTCGATAAATATCGCCTTTGTATTTTCACGAATAGCCCGTTCGAAATTAAAAAGGTCGGACGGATCTACAAAAGTGGTTGTTACTCCATAAGTAGGCAGAGTATGTGCCAGCAAGTTGTATGTGCCCCCATAAATGGTCTTGGCAGCTACAATATGGTCACCGGAACGAGTGATATTCTCGATAGCATATGTCACGGCTGCGGCTCCGGAAGCAACGGCAAGACCGCCTACTCCACCCTCGAGAACCGCTATACGCTCTTCCAATACTCCCTGAGTGGAATTGGTAAGACGTCCATAAATATTCCCCGGGTCCTGCAATCCGAAACGTGCGGCAGCGTGGGCCGAATCCCGGAATACATAGGAAGTTGTCTGATAAATAGGTACGGCACGTGCATCGGTTGCCGGATCGGGAGTCTCTTGTCCAACATGGAGTTGTAAAGTCTCAAAATGTAATTTCTTCGTTTCCATTTGCTATCTATATTTAGAGTTCATTGTCAGTGTCCAATTTTTATATGTTGCAAAGATAGAAGAATCCGACCGGGGAAGAAATCGCACATTGAAGGCATTTTTATACCATAATTGTGGTAGATAAAGAGGTTATTAACTACATTTGCAGGCGAATAAAACATTATTGATATGAATAAACTTTTATACTGTTTCCTTTTATCATTTTCTGTCATGGCTGTCTCGGCATGTACCGATGATAAGGAAGAGCAGAATCTTCCCCCGGTTCCCGATTTCAACCAAATGACCCTGAAGGAAAATCTGCACAGTGACGGAGGCGATGTATACCGCACGGATACTTACGTATTCAATAACAATAAATTAACGACCCACACCACTGTACAGGAGTTCTACGGACAGAGCCTGACACACGAAGTGACTCTTTCCTACTCCGGCAACGAAGTGACGTTGACAGATGAAAACGGGAATACGGGTACCTATATTTTAGGAGATACGGGATATGCCACCGAATGCACTTATAAATTGTCCAGCCAGATCAGAAAGTATAAATTCACATATTCCGGCGAATATCTTACCCGGATCGACGAAGAAATAGACGGTACACCTTATTCTTCTGTGGAATTGGCATACGATAACGGAAATTTAAGCCATATCATAGCCAATGGCCAGCAAACCAATTATCAGGTGGGAAATACGAAGAACCTGTATCAGCTTCCCTGCCTGCAGGTTTGTGATATTTACCCCCTGTCCCTCCACACCGACGCTATTTATGCCAGACTGTTGGGCACCCAGTCAAAGTATCTGATTATCGGAAACACTCCGGAAGGAAACGAGGAGGAATATACAAAATACACTTATGAACTGGATAAAGACGGCAAACCAACCGGAATCATAGCAAAGACTACCTCTACGGGTACTGTGATCGATATAAACGGTAATGCATACAATGAAACGAAAACAGATACGAGAACCATCAATATCAATATTGAATAAGAAGAACGGCTTTGCCTCTGCCCTCACGAAGTAGTGAAGTAATGCCCCATCCAAACCTACCCAGGCTTCATATACGGAGGGAGAAGAGTGGCACTTATAATCCCAGAATGCTCTTTATCACCTGTTCCCTACTTCTTGGCAAAGAACTTACTGAAGAAGAGGATTTGATAATCAATGGAATTATTCCAGTATTTCCCGTTATGTTCACCGGGACGGGTAATAAAATCATGATTGATCTTGCGCCCCAACAACCGGTTATGAAAGTCTTTGTTTACATTCAGAAAAAAATCATCTTCACCACAATCAATAATCAAAGCGAGATCGCCATTCTGAATTTTATCAAGTTGATTGACTACCGTATGTTCATCCCACACCTTTTTATTGGAAGCCATTTCACCCAACTGTTTGTTCATACTCCAATTCTGCGGAAAAGGGCGGATATCGACACCTCCACTGGTGCTTCCTGCCGCTCCAAACACATCTTTATGACGGATGCCGAGCCACATAGCCCCATGTCCTCCCATACTGAGTCCGGCGATGGCACGCCCCTTACGGTCGGCAATCGTTTTATAATTCCGGTCAATATAACTCACTAACTCCGAAGAAACAAACGTTTCATACCGGTACGCCGGATTCTTGGGGCTATCCCAGTACCAACTGTCTTTCCCGTCGGGACATACAAAAATAATCCCTTTTTCATCTGCGATTTCCGGTAAGTTCGGTTTTATCTGAATCCAAGTCTTGGCATGGCCGCCATAACCATGCAACAAATAGAGCACAGGACACTCCACCGCCTGTTTTCCAGAAGCAACATCAGGAGTCACTACCACTACTTGAACCTCCTTATTCATAGAGGGGCTCTTCACCATCAGCGTATCCACTTTTGCAGCGCTAAGAGGTAAAGCGAGTAAGAGCAGACAAGCCAAAATAAAGTTTCTTCTTTTCATTTTTAATCTATGTTTTTTAGAGTTTACCATTTTAATCCCCCACTTCGGGAACAACAGGATTGAATTCCGCAACCGGTTTCTCAAAAGCTTTTCCACAGTGGCTGCAAATATATTCCCAATGATTATCTCCCGGCGGAACACCTGCCAGCATAGAAGCGATGGCAGCGCTGATGGCTTTCATCCGGTGCTCCTTTTTAAGAACAAACCTGATTTGATCCGAACCGCAGAAAGGACAAAACTTCTGTTCTTCAGGAATCATCTGATTCTGCTGTAACAATCGCACGGCCGCTTCGTAATCACAATCGGCCACCAAAACATCTACTCCGGAGATGTCACGGACATAACCTCGCAACAATGTCGACATATTTTCATTATGTAACAGAGAGTCGATGCCTTCGTTAGCAAGTGCTCCCTGAATGATATGAGCTTGAACGGCATCATTACAAGTAATCAGCTTTATGGTTTTCATAATTTATATTTAAAACTTCCCCACAAAAATAACAGATAAAAACGAGAGCCAAAACCTTTTTTATATAACTTTGCACAGAATTCACAAAGTATATCGAAACCAGGCCAATGAAAAAAACTGTTTTCTTCCTGTTTCTTTTGGGCTTGCTCACGGCAGCCGGTGCGCAACCAACGCACAAAATCAAGGGGACTGTAATTGACAAAGCCAGCCGCCAACCACTGGAATTTATCAATGTACTGATCTTGGGGCTGGGACGTGGAGCGGTGACAGATGCTGAAGGGCACTTCAACATTCAGGAAGTCCCCCCCGGTATTTATCGCCTTCAGGCATCTGCGGTAGGATATAAAACGGTACTTACCCCCGAATATATTGTCTCCACTAAAGATCTTACCATCCAAATCGAAACGGAAGAGAACCTGACCGAACTGGAAGGAGTCACAGTCACCGCCTCCCCTTTCCGGCGTGATCTGGAAAGTCCTGTCGGACTACGCATCATCGGCTTGCAGGAAATCGAGAAAAGTCCGGGAGCCAACCGGGATATTTCACGCATCGTACAGTCATATCCGGGGGTTGCTTTCTCTCCGGCAGGATACAGGAACGACCTGATTGTCCGGGGTGGTTCTCCATCCGAAAACCGATTCTATCTGGACGGAGTGGAAATACCTAACATTAATCATTTCAGTACACAAGGGGCATCGGGTGGTCCCGTAGGAATCATCAATGCCGACTTGATCCGTGAAGTGAATTTCTATACCGGAGCCTTTCCTGCCGACAAAGGCAATTCACTCAGCTCGGTGCTTGACTTCAAATTGCGTGACGGCGACATGGAACGCAATTCACTCAAGGCGACACTGGGTGCCTCGGAGGTATCTTTATCATCTAACGGACATCTTGGCAAAAAGACTTCCTATCTGGTTTCAGTACGGCAGTCTTACCTCCAATTCCTGTTCGATATGCTGGGCCTACCATTTCTGCCTACATTTACAGATGCGCAATTCAAATTGAAAACCCGTTTCAATACGACTAACGAACTGACTGTACTGGGGCTTGGCGGCATCGACAACATGAAACTGAACACGAAACTCGACGGAGAAAAAGCCGAATATATCCTCAGCTATTTACCTAAAATTCAGCAGGAAACCTTCACACTGGGAGCGGTATACCGTCATTATGCCGGAGCCCATGTACAATCTGTTGTTATAAGCCACAGTTATCTGAATAACCGCAACACCAAATATCTGAACAACGACGAAAGTAGTGCAAAAAACCTGTCATTGAAATTACGCTCGGTGGAACAGGAGACCAAGTTCCGGATAGAAAATGCCTCGACGTTCGGAAACTGGAAAGTAAATTTGGGAGCTAACCTGGACTATTCGCAATATACCAATACCACTTTCCAGCGGGTTTATATCGATGGAGGCAAGACCTTCGATTATCATACCTATTTGGGATTTTGGCGCTGGGGATTATTCGGAACCATTAGTTATGCTACACCCGACGAACGGTTTACCACCTCACTCGGAGTACGGACTGATGCCAACAACTTCTCTTCCGGCATGAAGGGAATGTCCGATCAGTTGTCTCCCCGCCTGTCACTCTCCTACCGGCTGACGGATGGAGTCTACTTGAGCGGGAATGCCGGACTGTATTATCAGTTGCCTCCTTATACCGGATTGGGATTCAAGGATAACAATGGCAAACTGGTCAACAAATACCTCCGTTACATGAGAGTCAGTCAGGAAAGCATAGGGCTGAGTTGGCGTCCGCGCAATACCTTCGAGTTATCTATTGAAGGTTTCTATAAAAAATATGATAAAATACCATTCTCTATTGTCGACGGGATACCTCTGGCCTGTAAAGGAAACGATTACGGAGTGATCGGGAATGAAGCATTAAGTTCTACCTCACAAGGAAGGGCATATGGAGCAGAAATACTGATGAAATGGCTGATAGCCAAAAAGCTGAATCTGTCCACTTCGTTCACGTTATTCAAAAGTGAATACCGCAACAACAAAGAATCCGAGTACATAGCTTCCGCCTGGGACAACCGATACATATTCAATATGAGTGGAACCTATAACTTTCCTCACAACTGGAGTCTGGGAATGAAGGTCAGTTGCATCGGCGGAGCCCCCTACACACCTTACGATATTGACAAATCCTCTCTGGTGACGGCATGGAATGCCCAAGGACGGCCCTATTATGATTACGGCCAATATAATACGGGACGCTTGCCGGCCTTTGGGCAACTGGATGTCCGCGTTGACAAAACATTCTATTTGAAACGCTGTATGCTCGGTTTTTACATTGACCTGCAAAATGTGACAAACAGCAAGTTCCGCCAGCCGGACATATTGATGAGTACGGGAGTCATCGAAAATCCGTCGGCTCCGATAGCCGAACAACGCTATAAGATGAAATACATCTCTCAAAAAAGCGGAACTTTAATGCCTACATTAGGAATCACATTTGAATATTAAACACATAGACAACTATATTATTAATTACAAAAACTTACTAAAATGAAAAAGAGAATTGTTTTTATCGCAGCACTGTTATGTGGAATGTGCTTCACGACTGCCTCGGCACAATTTAAAATCGGCGGTAAAAAAATCAATGTAGGCAAAGTGGTACAGGCAGGAAGTGACGCAGCTAAAGCAATCACGCTGTCGGATGCCGACATTGCAGCTATGAGCAAAGAATATATGCAATGGATGGATACCCACAATCCGCTGACAGCTGCTGACAGTGAGTATGGCAAACGACTGGAGAAACTGACCGGACACATCAAAGAAGTGGACGGACTGAAAGTAAATTTCGGCGTATACGAGGTTGTGGATGTGAACGCTTTTGCATGTGGTGACGGCAGTGTACGCATTTGTGCCGGTCTGATGGACATTATGACAGACGATGAAGTAATGGCTGTAGTAGGACACGAAATCGGACACGTGATTCATACAGACTCAAAAGATGCAATGAAGAATGCTTATCTCCGTTCGGCCGTAAAAAATGCCGCAGGAGCTGCCAGCTCGACTGTAGCTAAACTGTCAGATTCTGAACTGGGTGCCATGGCGGAAGCATTGGCCGGTGCGCAATACTCTCAGAAACAGGAGACAGAGGCGGACGACTATGGTTTTGAATTTAGCATCAAACATAATATCGATCCATACGCAATGTACAATGCATTGAACAAATTATTGGAATTATCGGCCGAAGCCCCGAAAGAATCCAAATTCCAGAAAATGTTCTCTTCACATCCGGATACAGCCAAACGCGTAGCCCGAGCTAAAGAAAAAGCTGACGAATACACCAAGAATAAATAAACCCGGATACAACATTTTCTGATCCTACATAAGGCCGGCCCCCACATCCGGAGGGTCGGTCTCAACTTTTTTTGAAAAAATTCATTAATAATTTCGATAGATTTTGCATGAGTCCGTACTTTAGTGTAATTTGCGGTCATGAAACTATTCACATCTATATGGAATTCTTAATCATTATTCTTTTACTCGTACTGAATGGTATTTTTGCCATGTACGAGATCGCCTTAGTATCTTCAAGTAAAGCACGCCTTGAAACCCTGGTAAGCAAAGGAAATAAATCAGCACGGGGAGTACTGAAACAATTGGAAGAACCCGAAAAATTTCTTTCTACCATCCAGATTGGTATTACGCTGATCGGTATCATATCGGGTGCTTATGGTGGAGTGGCCATTGCCGACGATGTAGTTCCCCTTTTCGCTATGATTCCGGGAGCCGAACCTTATGCAAAAGACCTCGCTATGATTACCACAGTAGTCATCATTACTTATTTGTCGCTGATCATCGGAGAGCTGGTTCCCAAATCCATTGCTCTTAGTAATCCGGAACGCTATGCAACCCTGTTAAGCCCCGTCATGATTCTGCTGACTAAAATTTCTTATCCTTTCGTATGGTTACTCAGCATCTCTACCCGCCTGCTTAATAAGCTGATTGGGCTGAAAAGTGAAGAGCGGCTGATGACCCAAGAAGAATTGAAAATGATTCTGCATCAAAGTTCGGAACAGGGAGTCATCGACAAAGAAGAAACCGAAATGTTGCGCGATGTATTCCGGTTTTCGGATAAACGTGCCAACGAACTGATGACCCATCGTCGCGACCTGATCGTTCTGCATACGACAGACAGTAAAGAAAAAGTCCTTCAGACCATCGAAGATAAACACTTCAGCAAATACCTGCTGATCGATGATAATACAGAAGAGATAGCAGGTGTCGTTTCTGTAAAAGATATTATTTTAATGGTAGGCACCGAACAGGAGTTTGATCTGAAAGAAATCACCCGTCCGGCACTATTTATACCGGAAAGTTTGTACGCAAAAAAAGTTTTAGAGCTATTTAAGAAGAACAAAAATAAGTTCGGAGTTGTTGTTAACGAGTATGGCAGCACGGAGGGCATTATTACCCTGCACGACCTGACCGAAAGTATCTTTGGAGACATTCTGGAAGAGGACGATACTGAAGAAGAGGAAATCGTTCGCAGACAGGACGGCTCTTTGTTGGTAGAAGCTTCGATGAACATCGGGGACTTTATGGAAGAGATGGGAATTCTCTCCTATGATGACATCGAGTCGGAAGACTTTACCACATTGGGCGGACTGGCGATGTTCCTGATAGGACGCATTCCAAAAGCCGGAGATATATTCATTTATAAAAACCTGCAGTTCGAAGTAGTGGACATGGACCGCGGGAGGGTCGATAAGCTGCTTGTCATAAAGAAAGAAGAAGAGTAGGAATAGCACTCACTTTTTATATTAATTTAAAGCACTTAACAATGAAAAAAGTAATTATGTTGGCAGCCGTTGTTGCTGCATTGGTATCCTGCCAATTAAAAGGAACAAAAGCTGAAGAAGCAGCCGCAGACAGTTTGGCAGTGGTTATGGAACCTACTATGGAAGAAACTCAGGTTTATGAAGGTGTACTTCCCGCTGCTGACGGTCCGGGTATCCGCTACGTGTTAACCTTGAACACACTGGCGAATGCGGCCGATACAACGTATACACTGGACGTCACTTATCTGGATGCCGAAGGCAAAGGTAAAGACAAAACCTTCACTTCTAAAGGAAAACCGGTGACAGTGGAGAAAACCGTAAAGAATAAAAAGAAAACGGCTCTTAAACTGAACCCGAGTGACGGAAGCGAACCTGTTTATTTCGTAATCGCTAATGATACTACCCTTACCCTGGCTGACGACAGCCTGGAAGTATCTGCCAGCGACCTGAATTACAACATCATTCGTGTAAAATAACACAGAAGTAGTTTAAACCCAAAACAAAAGCCACGCTATGTAATGTTAGCGTGGCTTTTCTCTTTAATTATAGAAATTACTATTTAGTCAGCTTCTCAAAATACGGCAAGCGCTCCAGCGGGACATCTATTGTTATTGTTTTCGGACCTTTAAATACCTTCCCTCGATCATCTCTCCATTTACCTTTGGGCAGCATCACCGTACGGCTTGTCCCGGAAGTCAGCATCGGAGCAACCAAGTATTTGTCACCCAACATAAACTGGTCTTTACAATCGATAAATCCTTGATGGGGATACTGGTATTCCATGTGCCGAACAATAGGTTCACCCGTTTCGGAAGCATGCTTTGCCAATCCCAGAATATAATCTCCCATTTGTTGATGCAAATGGGCATACTTAGCACAAATCGCTACATTTTCTTTACTCAGGATGCGCCAGGGAGCCACGGAGAATTGCATCATCGGCATCAGGGCGTGTACCTGACAGGAGCGTACAATCAACTCTTCATCAAACTTCTTCACATTCAGAAAAGCACCAAACTGGCCTCCGCCTACCATGTCCGGACAAGTATAATAATGTCCCAATAATCCCGCGGCAGTCATATCGGGAATTAGCAACTGAGTCGCACGCCAGGAATAATCCTTATCGCCCAGCCTCTGTACCAATGCCTGACCACCCAACTTCCAGGCAGCACGCAATTCATTGTAGGGAAAGCTCAAACCTATCTCGGCCCATTTCTCCATAAAAGTATTCACATCGGCCTCTTTATCATGAAAAGCATATTCTCCTGTCATATAAGCAACGTCTCCACCATCAAATTTAAATCCGTCGATACCATATTTCTCCTGATTGGCTTTTAACTGTTCCTTCAGATGATTCATAGCCTCCGGATTCGTGGTGTCATAACAGGCACTGTAACCATTCCACCAATGGATGATGGCTGTACGTCCATTCTTATCTTTCAATAAATATCCCTTTGCTTCCAGTTCACGGAATTCAGGACTGTCCGGCGATACATAAGGAGCAACCCACAGCATTACTTTGAATCCCATCTTGTGCAGTTCGTCGGTCATTCCTTTCGGGTCAGGAAATCTTTCGGATTTGAAATCAAAGTTACCATAATATCTCTGCCAGTTATCATCTACCATGAATACGCCTTGGGGAAATCCGTTTTCTACGGCTTTATGGGCATAATTCATAATGTCCTCCTGATTCTGATCATACATCAGTTCAATCCATGTATTATACTGTGGAAGAGAAAAGAAAGCAGGTTCCGGTATCTGTCCCGAAGGTGGAAAGTGTTTCGCCGAGGCTGCCAGTAAAGCTTCTTTCAGTGTATTCCCCGCTTTTACCGGTTCTATCTTTTCCGAATCCGAATAGATAATCAATTGTCCGTCTTTCACCTCAAAACAGAAAGGTTTCTCGGCCCATATATATCGGCCTTCGGAAGAAAGCATGAACGGAACTACCTGATTATTCATATTATTGCGTGACATATCCTGCATCCGCAAATGATCACCAAACGGCATCTGGTTACCTAAAGCTACGAATCCTCCCCACCATCTTTCATTTTTCAAGGGTTCGATCACTGTTTTCATTTTTTCCTGTGCCACTGCGCCGAGCAGTAGTCCGAATGTTACGAGCAATAGTAAAGTCGCTTTTCGTCTCATGATAGTTAGATTAATATTAAAAAAATTCTCAAGTGGCAAAAATAGATAAAAAGGCAGAATTAATGGTTTACCGGCAAAGAATTATTTTTCCGGTCTATCTCTGCACGGATAGGACCCAAATCAATCTTTTCATAGCCAATACTCAAAAAAAGAAAGTTATTTCATTCTTTTATTCTATTTTTTCCTATCTTTATCAGACAGTTACAAACATAATCTTAAAAAAGATGGAACAAACATTTAAAGCAAGAAATCCCAAGATAGGGCTTTGGCTATTCGCTATAGGCATAGTAGCTTGCATTGTCATCAGTTTCATAACAATTCAGGCAATATGGATAGGCGCTGCATGCTTAGGTCCGGGTGCGACAATCTACTTTTCGCAAGCAACCAGTAGATACATCGTCAAAGAAAACGGAATGCTGCAAATTGTGAACGGCTTCCATCAAAAACGCTCTTTCAATCATATCACCAGTATTACATATACTCCCCATGCCTTGGGTATACAGAAAATAAAAATCAAACATGCCACTGGATTTGTCATGGTAGACCCGGAGTCACCTCAGGAACTGATAAAAGCCCTGCAAGAGGTAAATCCCGGCATGACAGTAAGGAACTTTACCTGAAACAAGATATAGCAGAAAATAAGAATAACCGTTTAACCAAGCTATAATAAGATGAAAACAACAAAAAAATGGACGGGATACTTATTCCTATGCCTGTTTTGTCTTCATGTATCTGCACAAAACAAAGACAGCCTTGTCCAAAAGTTGAGCCAATACGCCTGTCTGATAGAAAATTTCTCAAAACATATTCCACAGGAGAAAGTTTACCTGCAATTCGATAATACCAGCTATTATCAAGGTGATGATATCTGGTTTAAATGTTTTCTGGTCACCTCCGATCTATACCCGGCCACAAACCTGAGTAAAACTTTATATGTCGAATTATTGAATCCCGGAGGTGAAATAATCGACAAACGGATATTAAAAATAGAGAACAGTCAATGTCACGGAGATTTCACTTTAAACCAAATACCCTTTTATTCGGGCTTTTACGAGGTTCGTGCCTATACGAAATACATGCTTAACTTTGGGGAAGATATTATTTTTTCAAGACTTCTGCCGATCTTCGACAAGCCCCAAACAGAAGGAAACTTCGCTGAAAAAGAGATGCGGAAATATTCAACAGGAAATTACCCGATGGAGCGCCCCAAACCGACAAAAGGCAAAAAAGTAAATTTAAAGTTCTTCCCCGAAAGTGGAAACCTGATTCAGGGAATAGAGTCACAAATCGCTTTCGAAGCGACAGATGCCTATGGCAACCCCATAACATTGAGTGGTACTGTTATCAACGACGAAAAACAGGAAACAGCCCATTTCACCGCAATCCATGACGGACGGGGAGTTTTCAATTACACACCTACAGGTGATAAACAAAAAGCAGTCGTTGAGTTCAATGGTAAAAAACACCAGTTCAATATGCCGGAAGCCCTGCCAACAGGGTATGCGCTACATGTTGATAATCTGTCATACACAGACAGTGTGGAGATTGCTTTGCAAAAGAGTCCCAATACTCCCGCCACTCTATTGGGATTAGCAGTTATCAACGGAGGAAAGCTTCACAAGTTTTGTCTGATCGACGTTGAAGGAAATGAAATCATTCGCTTCAAAATAGATAAGAGCAGATTGACACCCGGAGTCTCCCGTATCGCGTTATTCAATGGTGGCGGAGAAGTCCTGTCCGACCGTTTGATATTCATTCACCCTCAAAAACGATTATCTATAAAAGCACGGACAGACAAAGAAACATACAATCCCTATGAATTAGTAAATCTGGAATTTACCTTAACCGGAGCTGAAATGCAACCGGTACAAAACACATTTGCTTTATCCGTAAGAGATGGCATGAATGAAGTGGAATCAGGACGCAATATACTAACCGACCTCCTATTAATGTCCGAGATAAAAGGGTATGTCCGCAATCCCGGCTATTATTTTGAAGCGGAAGACGACACACACCGCATGGCAATCGATCTGTTATTGAGGATACAGGGTTGGCGCCGCTACTCTTGGAAGCAAATGACCGGAATTGAATCTCTCAACCTCAAATATGGTCCCGAAAGAGGTATCGAAACACGGGGCCAGGTTGTTTCTTTCGTCCGGCAACTTCCAAAACCCAACGTAGAAGTATCGTGCTTTTTGAAAAAACGGGGAGAAAATGAAGAAAACAGCAGCTTCATCGAGGCTATTACTACCGATAGTTTAGGACGTTTTTCACTGATATCGGATATCTATGGGAAATGGGACTTGATATTGGCAGTGACAGTCAACAGAAAAAAGAAAGATTATCGTATTCTATTAGACAGATTGTTCAGCCCTCCCCCCGCAAAATATCATTATGCCGATATGCAGGTGAACATCGCCAATACGAAAAAAGAAGAAGATACTATTCCGGATAAAGAAACAAATGTCTTGACAGAAGACGACATCGAAACCTTCTTTGCCGCCTATACAGATTCACTGGCTAAAGCAGGCAACCACGAAAAGAACTATCGATTGAAAGAGGTGACCATCAAAGCTAAAAAAAGAAGTAAAGAAAAAGAGATTTACGAGAGTCGTTCAAAATCAATAGCTTATTATGACGTCCATTCTGAACTGGACGACATAAAGGACAGCGGAAAATTCATCGGTGACGACATACACGAACTGATGCTGAATATGAATAAGAATTTCAGCCCTGTCCCACAAAGGAATTATTTATATTACAAAAGTAAAATGCCACTCTTCGTTATCAATTATGAATGTACCCGACATACTGAGATGGACTATAATAAATACAAATATATAAGGCTTGAAGCCATCAAATCGATTTATATTACTGAAAACCTTTCCACTATTTGCCGGTATGCAGACCCACGGCTTTCACCCTTCGATGTATCCGACTTATATGGTTGCGCCGTATTGATTGAAACCTATCCGGAAGGCAAAATACCGACAGAGGCAGGCAAAGGTGTCAGAAAAACATGGCTTGACGGATATAGTCCGGTCAAAGAGTTCTACCAGCCGAATTACTCCGCACTTCCTCCCGTTCCCGATTATCGCCGTACTCTTTACTGGAATCCCTCAGTTAGTACGGACAAGGACGGCAAAGCCCACATCCGCTTCTACAATAATAGCAGATGCCGGAAACTAAAAATAAATGCAGAAACCATCACGGCGGATGGGCTAATCGGAATATACGAGAATTGATTTTCTTATATACACTGAAATCTGTCTTGTATAAGATGGAAAGATTAAATTTATTCTTTGGCCTATCTCTATATGCAGGATAATGGAGAGCAGGGGGTCAGACTTTAAGTTTATATGCCGGACATAAATGAAGGGGTTGCAAAAAACGATTTTTGCAACCCCTTCATTTATGATACAGTGATGTTATTTTTATTTCTTTGCCAGAAACTTCTTAGTCAACCATCTTCTGACCGGTTCATCATAGAACTTCAGGCAGAGATAAGCCAGTAAGATGTTTCCGAAAAATACAACCAATGCCATCGGCCACGCCTGTGAAAAGCTGAGTTCTTTACTCCATACCCACGCATAAAACAGATACATGAAAGGGTAGTGTACTATATACAACGGGTAAGATATGTTTCCTAAGAATTCACAGATTTTAGATGACTTTTTATCTGTTGTTTTTCCCGAAGCACCCAGATAGACAAGTAACGGAAAAATAATGATGGCACATACAGAATCATAAATACCATTCATCCACGGAAATTCACTACCACCGATATAAGGCATGGAAAGCAAAACAATAATTGCCAGACTGCATATCCAAAAGGCACCTCTAACCTGAAGCGGTTTAAAAACACGCATCATCAACAATCCGATAGAGAATGAAAACAATAAACGCAGGAAACCTCCGATCAGATTATAATCTGCCATTGACCATCCCACACCCAAGTGACCATAACCGGAAAAATTGAATATGGCAAATGAAGCCAGTCCGATTCCGGCCAATACAACCAGCACCGTGAGAGCCTTCGTAGACAACTTGCGAATAAACAATGCATATAGTATGTTTCCGATATACTCAAAAAACAAAGACCAACTGGGACCATTCAAAGGGTACATCTCACCGTTTCCACGGACTTCGGGACCTGCCCCCGGCGCAACAGGAATCAAAAATATCCCCATAAGCATAGCCAACATTACCATCGAAATGGAAACCTGTGAACCATCCCACTTCTCACAACCCTGCATGCAAAACGTAATGCTACCCAAAACAGCTCCCAGAACCACCATCGGATGCAAACGAATTAATCTGCGTTTGAAAAAGTCTTTTGTTTTCATCGTTTTCCAACGGTCATCATAAGCATAGCCGATAACAAACCCCGATAAGATAAAGAAGAAATCGACAGCCAGATATCCGTGATTAAATCGCTGGTCCATGGGACTTGTTGCAAAACCTTCGAATATATGGTACCATATTACCATGAGAGCAGCGACCCCTCTCAATCCGTCAAGAAGTTCATAATGAGGTTTTGTGTCTAAAAATGCAGTAGTAGTTCCTTTTTGCATGATAATTTACAAATTTGTTTTTTGTTAACGGTTACATAATAATGCGGCAAAGTTACGCAACTTGAAAAACATAAAATTTGTTCTATGGCAAAATCTTATCGTATAAAAATCATTTTTGGGCCCTAAGACGACTAAGTGTAGAAAGCTTGATCCCCAGATATGATGCGATATATCCCAAATTAGCCCGCTGGCACACTTGAGGAAACTGCTGCTTAAACTCTTCGTAACGTTCTTTGGCCGGCAATGCAAGCCGTTCCTTATGTGAACGCTGCAAACGTCTATATTCATTTTGATGGATAATCCGTCCCCAGTTAGCCAGTTCGATATTGGTTTGAAAAAGCCTGTTCAAGTCAGCCAGTGATATTTTGTATGCAACAACGTCTTCAAGTGTTTCTACAAATTCTTCACTCAACTTATTATAATATAATTCATCCATGCTAAAGACAATTCCCCGTTCACAAGCCAGAAAGAACGGGTCATCCCTTTTTCTATAAAATAAGCGAACTTGCAAAATGTATTTTCCTTTATCAACAAATGTTTTTTGGGAAAATGGCATAAGGTCACACTCTCTTTCAACGCTTGTATTGTATCGTCAGAAAGCAGACACACAGAATTTATCTTATCTATAACATTCGTCATAAAGCTTCGGATAATTGAATATCTATAAAAGTCATTCAGACTAAGCCTTAAAATAGAAACACCCAACTTTACAGTTTGGACGTAAAGTTGGGTGTTTATCCTGTAGAACATTGATTATCAATGTTTCTTGCGGAGAGACAGGGATTCGAACCCCGGGTACCTCGCAGTACAACGGTTTTCAAGACCGCCGCAATCGACCACTCTGCCACCTCTCCAAAACTACTTTTCAATAGTGCTTTTCTCTTAAAGCGCTGCAAAGGTACGAATCATTTTTAAATCTGCAAATTTTTCCGCAAAAATATTTGGAAAGAGTACTTCAACAGAGAGGAACACAACCTCCCTATAAGTAGGTATTTTTATGCTATTCAACATAAAATAGGAACCTTTTATATCCCTAAACCGAAAAAAGATCGTAAATTTGCACGCTCTAAAGGATAACTAACCACTAACTGATTAATTTTATGGAATTGAATAAGACCTTTAAAGATGGACTTTGGAGCAAGGAAATCAACGTCAGAGATTTCGTCAGTAACAACATTACTCCTTACGAAGGGGATGCTTCTTTCCTGCAAGGACCTACTGAACGCACTAAGGCTGTCTGGAACAACTGTCTCAAAGCTCTCGAAGAAGAGAGAAACAACAATGGAATTCGCGCACTTGATTACACTACAGTATCTACTATAACCTCCCACCCTGCCGGCTATATCGATAAAGAGAACGAACTGATCGTCGGATTACAAACCGATCAGGTACTGAAACGTGCCATCAAACCGTTCGGCGGAATCAATGTAGTAATGAAGGCTTGCCGTGAAAACGGAGTAGAGGTGGATGATAGAGTAAAGGATATCTTCACTCATTACCGCAAGACACACAACGACGGAGTATTCGATGTATACACTGATGAAATCCGTTCATTCCGTTCTTTGGGATTCCTGACCGGGCTTCCTGATAATTATGCACGCGGACGTATCATCGGTGACTATCGCCGCCTTGCCCTTTATGGTCTCGACCGTCTGATCGAAGCCAAGAAAGAGGACCTCCATAATCTTACAGGTCCGATGACAGAAGCCCGCATTCGCCTCCGCGAAGAGGTGGCCGAACAGATCAAGGCACTGAAAGAAATCAAGGTGTTGGGTGAATACTACGGTCTGGATCTCAGCCGCCCGGCATATACCGCACAAGAAGCCGTACAATGGGTGTACATGGCTTATCTGGCTGCTGTAAAAGAGCAGGACGGTGCTGCCATGTCATTGGGTAACGTGTCTTCATTCCTCGATATCTATCTGGAATATGAACTGAGCCAGGGAACTATTACGGAAACATTCGCTCAGGAGTTGATCGACCAGTTCGTTATCAAACTCCGTATGGTACGTCACTTGCGTATGCAGTCGTACAACGATATTTTTGCAGGTGACCCGACATGGGTAACCGAATCCATCGGAGGACGTTTCAACGACGGGCGTACAAAGGTCACTAAAACATCTTTCCGTTTCTTACAGACACTCTACAACTTAGGTCCGTCACCGGAACCTAACATGACTGTACTATGGAGTCCTGAACTGCCGGAAGGTTTCAAGGCATTCTGTGCACAAGTATCCATCGATACTTCATCCGTACAGTACGAAAACGATGACCTGATGCGTGAGGTCCGCCAATCGGACGATTACGGTATCGCTTGTTGTGTTTCTTACCAGGAAATCGGAAAGCAAATTCAGTTCTTCGGTGCCCGTGCCAACCTTGCAAAAGCATTGTTGCTGGCAATCAACGGAGGACGTTGCGAAAACACAGGTACTGTCATGGTAAAAGACATCCCTGTATTGACAGGCGAAACGCTGAAGTTCGAAGAAGTAATGGCCAACTATAAAAAGGTATTGGTACAGATCGCCCGTGTATATAACGAGGCCATGAACATCATCCACTATATGCACGATAAGTATTATTACGAAAAGGCTCAGATGGCTTTCGTAGATACTGATCCGCGCATTAACCTTGCTTATGGTGTAGCCGGACTTTCAATCGCTATCGATTCACTGTCTGCCATCAAATATGCGCATGTGAAAGCGCGCCGCAATGACATCGGCCTGACTGAAGGATTCGATATCGAAGGTGCTTTCCCCTGCTTCGGTAACGATGATGACCGTGTAGACCACTTGGGTGTAGACCTGGTATACTTCTTCAGCGAAGAACTGAAGAAACTCCCGGTATACAAGAATGCCCGTCCTACCCTCTCGTTGCTGACCATCACTTCGAACGTGATGTATGGCAAGAAAACAGGTGCCACTCCCGACGGACGTGCCAAAGGCATCGCCTTTGCACCGGGTGCCAACCCCATGCACGGACGTGACAAGAATGGTGCGATTGCTTCGCTCAGTTCAGTAGCTAAGTTGCGCTACCGTGATTCACAGGATGGCATCAGTAACACATTCTCTATCGTTCCGAAATCATTAGGCGCAACTCAAGAGGATCGTATCGACAACCTGGTGACCATGATGGACGGATACTTCACCAAAGGCGCACACCACCTGAACGTGAACGTACTGAACCGTGAAATGCTACAGGATGCAATGGAACATCCCGAAAAGTATCCACAACTGACTATCCGCGTTTCAGGATATGCCGTCAACTTCGTGAAGCTGAGCCGCGAACACCAGCTGGAAGTTATCAGCCGAAGTTTCCACGAAAGAATGTAATTGAATGATAAACGTACACTCATACGAGTCAATGGGAACATTCGACGGGCCGGGTCTCCGGCTCGTCGTTTTCCTTCAGGGGTGTAACTTCCGGTGCCTGTATTGTGCCAATCCGGACACAATCGAAGCCAAAGGAGGTACGCCAACCCATCCGGATGAAATTGTCCGCATGGCTGTCAGCCAAAAAGCTTTTTTCGGTAAGAAAGGAGGAATAACTTTCTCCGGTGGAGAACCCACTTTTCAGGCGAAAGCTCTTATCCCACTTTTTAAAAGACTGAAGGAAGCTGGAATTCACATCTGCCTCGACACCAACGGCGGACTGTGGAACAATGATGTTGAAGAACTCTTGGGGTTGACTGATTTGGTTTTATTGGATATCAAAGAGTTCAATCCGGAACACCACCAGTCTCTGACCGGAAGAAGTAACGAACAAACACTGAAAACCGCCGCCTGGCTCGAAGCCAATCAAAAGCCATTCTGGCTGCGCTATGTATTAGTGCCCGGCTACAGCGACTTCGAACACGATATCCGGCAGTTGGGAGAACATCTTGGAACGTACCGGATGATTCAGCGTGTAGAGATATTGCCTTATCATACTTTAGGAGTTCATAAATACGAAGCGATGGACAAAGAATATCTCTTGAAAGGAGTGAAAGAAAACACTCCGGAGCAAATAGAAAAGGCCGAAAAATTATTCAGGCAATACTTCCGGACAGTACAAATAAATTAGCTTATCATTAAGAAGGGGATGAGAGTGTATCAAGAGTCTTTTCAACACAGAGGACACAGCCCCATCCCCTTTATTTTTTTATCACTCCAGAGAGCCACCGCCATTCTAATGAAGTGCCACCGGCATTCCGATTAAATGCCACCGCCACTCCGGCTTACATCTGCCTTACTTTAATAAGTGAATCGCAATCCTGCCTGCAAATTAAAGTTACAAGGTGTTTCTTTTCGGATAGTCTGTATTTTCGAACCATCGTCAAAGAAATACGAAACTCCCGGTTCCACATAAAATCCCACATGCTCCGTTGCATTGAACTGAGCTCCTACTGCACCTGCTACAGAAAATTGCAGAGGTTTCACATTCACCTTATCGCCCGCCAGTTTTCCATATACACATTTCTCAACCATTCCACCGGCAGATACATAAAGCGTAAAGTATTTCTTTTCCAGGAAATTCCAGTTTCCGCGTACCGGGATACCGATATAATGCAGTTTCTGAGTCTGCATCTTGTTATCTCCCTGTCGCTTGACATCGGAAGACAACAACGTATAAGTCAATCCGGTTTCTACGGAGAAACCTTTCGGAAGGGATTTACGTACGGACAATCCGAAACTTACCGGCTGATGATGTTCATAATCCATCACGGTAGTCGTACTGGACTTCAGATAAGGAACTCCCCCTTCAAACACAACTTCCTGATCTGCGGGAATATTCACGACCCCATTCATAATTGTCATCAGGTCTACCCTGTTGCTCATCGGACGGGGTGCAAAACTTTCCGAACCATTCGTCGGAAGTCCTCCCCCATTGCCTACCCCTACTCCCATCGACCATTTTCCATTCCGCTTTGCAGAAGAACTCTCAATGGGCAACTGGTATTTGTCTTTACCGGATGGCCTCCGGGCCTCTTTCCTTTTTTCTATTTGTGACGCAGTACTCTCTTTTTTCTCCGTTACAGCAGCTGCTTCAGAGTGTGATTCGGCAGGCTTCTCCGCCACCACAGCCTCCGGATGTTTCTCTGCCCCCGGAAAGGCTTCCGGAGTGATCTTTGGATCATTCCCTTTCGCCAAATACCCAGAAGCGGAACTCACGTCTGTCCCTCCCGCCGGCTTCATTGGCTCGGACACAGCGACCTGTACATCCGGTAAAGCCGGTTCCGGCAATATATCCGGATTGACAGCCAATGAAGGAGCCGTCGCATAGCGAATTTCATCTGCGACCGGACTATCCAGGAAATACAAACTTACAGCAGTCGTCACCACCAACACTACGGCAGCCGCGGCAACGGCCCATCGGCGGTACGGATATATTCGTCTTTCGGTTACGGGCATCAGCTCCTTTTCCAGTCGTTCCCAACCGGAAGCAGGTATCGGCTCGGAATAATCCTCGAGCTTCTCTTTGAATGCCTTTATCCATTTTTCGTTTTCTTTCATCATTCTATTCTATTTTAGAAATCCCGGGTTCACTTGGTGTCCGAAGACATACGTCAACCGTTGATCATCAACCATTCCTTTACTTTCTTGGCTAATACACTCTTTGCCCGAAAAAGTTGTGAAGCCGAAGATTTTTCATTAATCCCCAACATCTGTGCGATTTCCTTGTGCGACTTATCTTCAAAGGTGTATAAGTTGAATACGGTACGATATCCGGCGGGGAGTTCGTTAATAAATTGCATCAGCACTTTCTGAGGAATCGCTTCGACAGCCGAAGCATCGGGTTCGTCATAAGTTTCGGGAACTTCATCCAGTGCCATGGTTTGGTTCATCACATCGTTCTTTCTTAAGAACTGTAAAGCCGTATTCACCATTACACGCTCCATCCATGCTCTCAGAGAGCCTTCACCCCGCCAGGTAAACTTATCGAAGGAGTCGAAAATCTTTAGGAAACCGTCGTGTACCAAGTCTTGTGCCATGTCTCTGTCTCCGGCATAACGAAGACAGACACCAAGCATGCGCCCTGCGTACTGCTCATAAAGTTCTTTGCGGGCACGATTATCTCCCTGCCTGCAACGTTCCGACAGCTCTAATTCATTCATTCTCCTAAACACGTGTTTACCTTATAAATGCAGCAAAGATAGAAATACTGCACTGAGAGAACAACTCTTTTATCACTTTTGTTTCTTTAACATTTTACGATGCAATATTTCACGGCTCCCCGCATTTCTTCAATACAGCGAAGAATAAATCTCAATGAATAAATAGGATACTAAAACCAACAGGAACTTATGAGAAAATTTAAATTAGTAACTTTTACCCTCATTCTGGCACTACTGCCCATCCTGCAGTCTTGTCTGGACAATGAAGACAATGATTATTGGGTCACTTGTCCTCCGGGTGGGATACTGGCCATCGGTACAATGAAAATTCCCAATGCGGACACCCCGAGGGATTTTTTTATTGCCCTGGACAACGGAAATAACGTATTCCCCGCAGATACGGCCGATATTCGCAACTGGAAATACACCGTCGCAGAAGGACAGAGGGTTTTTGTGGGTTACGTGAAGATGGAAGGAGAAGAAAAACCCGGATATGAAAACGGTAAGATATTCACAATAGAAGATATACTGACAAAGGATATCATCCCGCTGACGGAAGCAACGGCAGACAGCATTGGAGACGACCGCATCAACGTCACGGCGCATGCACTTACAAAGGATTATCTCACCATCGAATACCAGTATCTGGGCAGTATGGACGAGAATAAAAAGCACATGCTGAATCTGGTACAAAACGAAATGACAGACCCTGTTGAAGACGACGGATATATCTGCCTGGAATTCAGGCATAACGCTTTCGACGACTCTCCCAGTAAACTGGGTTCAAGCCTCATCTCCTTCAAACTGGCCAATATAGCCGATCTACTGCCGACAGCAAAAGGAATAAAGCTCCGTGTAAACACGATTTATGACAACATACAGTATATCACAATAGATATCAATGAAGATAAGAACTTAAAAATAAAATCATTTCATTCTCAATAAAACAACAGAAGACACCTGCACAAATTTGACAAAACTAAGAATAATTCTGATATATAAAAGAAATAAGGCGGCGATGTTTGTGAAAATATCGCCGCTGTTTTTTTATACCAGGCACTGAACAGCCTGTAAAGTAAGCATCTCTTTGGGGACTGCTGCCTGGATCTCTTCTTTCAATACTTGCAGCAGGCTGGTACGGATAAAGTCTTTTCGTGTAACCAGGACAATCTGGCGAGTGGGCCTTGGGATGGCAAACGGACGGACCAGTTCTTTCTGTTCTTCGCTCAGTTGCATCACTGCCAGCTCCGGAATAAATGTAATGCCCTTACCGCTCTCCACCATATGCATAAAAGTCTCCATACTGCCCAAGCGATAAGCCATTTGGCTGACCTTTACCGCTTCCATCTGGCAGAAACGGACCAACTGGTCGCGAAAGCAATGTCCTTCGTCAAGAAGCCAAAGTCGCTCTCCGGTCACGTCGGACGTACGAATCACATCGTGTTTGAACAATGGTTCCTTTTTCGAAACGTAACCGAAAAACTGCTCATAAAACAAAGTCTCCTCTGTTAATGCAGCATCATCCAGCAGACTGGCAATGATAGCGGCATCTGCTTCACCCGTCAGCAAAGCCTTGCGGATATCCGGTGTTTTCATTTCCATAACCCGTATATCAAGATCGGGGTATTTCTCCATCAGTTGCGGAAAAAAACGAGGCAAAAGATAAGGTGCAATCGTAGGCAATACGGCCAGCCGGAACGTACCGGACAAAGAATGCTGTTCCTCATTGATAATCTCCTTGACGCAGGTAGTTTCCGAAAGGATTTTGCGTGCCTGTTCCAGCACCTTCTTACCGATGGAAGTGGGACAGACCGGAGTCATACTGCGGTCGAACAGCTTCACTCCCAATTCGTCTTCCAGTTTCTGGATCATCGCACTCAAAGTAGGTTGCGTCACCCGGCAATACTCGGCAGCTTTTGCAAAGTGCCGGAACTGATCGACGGCCAGAATATATTCCAATTGTTGTATAGTCATCGTTCTCTGATTTATTAAAGATATAGAATCTATCAATGCAAAGATAGAAATTTTCAGTTTGACACGAATCATTTTGTGCCGTATCTTTGTTCCAGATAAAAAGAAGATATATAGTATTAACTCAAAAAAACAATAGCATTATGAAAACTTTAAATTATACACATTTGGATGAAAAGGGAGCTAACAACATCGTAGTATCATTGCAGCAATTACTTGCCGATTTTCAAATTCACTATGCAAACTTAAGAGGATTTCATTGGAATATCAAAGGACACGGTTTCTTCGTACTGCACAGTAAGTTCGAAGATCTCTATAACGGAGCCGCCGAAAAGGTGGACGAAATTGCCGAACGCATATTGATGCTGGGAGGAACTCCCGCCAATAAGTACAGTGACTATCTGAAGATGGCACAGATCAAGGAAGTGGACGGAGTGAGCAAAGCCGATGACGCATTGAACCATATTCTTGAAACTTACGGGCACCTGATAGCAGAAGAGCGTAAAGTCCTGTCTCTCGCCTCTTCACACAACGATGAGGTAACAGTGGCTATGATGAGCGACTATCTGAAGGAACAGGAAAAAATGGTTTGGATGCTGACAGCATACAACGGATAACTCCAAACAGGGTTACGCCCTTTTATCTAAAGGGTGTAGCCATACAGACAAAAGGGTGTAGCCATCCCGGCAGGATAGCTACACCCTTTCTCTTTTATCCGATTCAGATGATACTTGTACGTTTTGTAAATTCTATAATTTCCGGAATATATCCGAATGCAAGTCCCGTCACCGTATCTGCACATCCGTAATAGATGGCAATTCGTCCGGTCTCCGAATCATGAAGCGCCGCGCACGGGAAGCAGACATTAGGCACATCGCCCATGCATTCGTACTCTTTCTGGGGTGAAATCAAGTAAGGTCCCGAACGGAATTTCACTTTCCAGGGTTCATCAAGGTCAAGCAATGCGGAACCGAAACTATACACAAAACCATTGCATGAAGCTAATACACCGTGATAGATCAGCAACCAGCCTTCTGATGTTTCAATCGGAATAGGTCCTGCACCGATCTTGGTGCACTGCCAGGCACTGTCTTCAAACGGAGCCGGAGACATTACATGACGATGGCGTCCCCAAAATTCCATATCGGGAGATTCACTATAAAAAATATCTCCGAAAGGCGTATGTCCATTGTCGCTCGGACGACTCAACATGGCAAAACGGCCGTTTATCTTACGAGGAAACAAAACTCCATTCCGGTTAAAAGGAATAAAGGCGTTTTCCAGCTGATGGAACGTTACAAAGTCATAGGTATAAGCAACACCAATAGTAGGACCATGATAACCGTTGCACCAAGTCACATAATAGCGGTCCTCAATGAAGCAAACCCTGGGATCATATCCATAAACCCAGTTCCCGATCTCCGCATCATCACATTGAAACTTCAACGGCTCTTCATTGATGTCCCAATGAACGGCATCTTTACTGAACCCCACATGCAGACGCATGCGACGGTTGGTATCATCACAACGGAACACTCCTGCATAGCCATCCTTAAACGGAACTACGGCACTGTTGAATATACTGTTTGAAGTAGGGAGCAAGTCGCGCGGAATAATCGGATTTGCCGAACAACGCCACACTACATCTTTGCATCCTGCCGGACGTTCTTCCCAAGGCATGGCCGGCAAAGCAGCACCTGCAATTTTAAATTCTTCCATGATTCGATTAAATTAATATTATGTATATATCTCGTTTATATTAAAATTCTCTTTTATTTCTTCTTTCCGTCCGGATACGTAAAAGGTACCAGCCAAGTAACGACAAAAGCCGGTATGGTAGCGATCAGCACCCAGACAAAGAAATCACGATAACCCAGCCAGTCGCTCAGATATCCACTCATCATCCCCGGAAGCATTACTCCTAAATTCATGATACCGGTGGCAAAAGCATAATGTGCCATCTGGTGTTTGCCGGGGGCTACTTGCTGCATCATAAAGAGCATTAATCCGACGAAACCAAATCCGTACCCCAAATATTCAAATACAATGGCCGTACCGATAATCAACAGGTTAGAGGGTTGGTAAAGTGCCAATAGGAAGTATACCAAAAACGGAATATTAAAAGCGCAACACAAAGAAAACAAGGTCTTCCGAAGTCCGTAAGCCGAGATGTAATAACCCGCCAAGAGCGAACCGAGGATAAATGCTCCTGCTCCGAACGTACCGTATACCAATCCGATGTCCTGAGTACTAAGCCCCAATCCGCCATCTGCAACCGGTGCTTTCAGGAACAACGGTACAATCTTCAGGGCGTATCCTTCGGCAAATCGGTACAAAATGATAAAGACAATGTAGAAAGCAATATGTTTTTTTTGGAAAAAAGAACGAATGACTTCCCAAAGCACGTTCAATGCATCTCTCACCGTATTTACTTCGCCGGAAGCACCTCCTCCCGAAGGCAGAATCCGAATGTGGTAAAGGCCGATCAAAATCATAATACCCGCACACATCAACATCACAATCATCCAGGCATGTACCACTCCAAATTCATCCTTCAGCATACCTGCCAGCCAAACCAAGCCTCCGTTGGCAAGTATCTTGGCCAGATTATAAAAAGCTCCCTGCCAACCGATATACTTGGCTTGCTGGGTAGCAGTCAGCTCCGTCAGGTATACTCCGTCACCCGCAATGTCATGAGTCGCACCACTGAGAGCAATGATCCCCATCAGAGCGATGGCATAACGAAAAAAATCGGGCAACGGCAGCGAAAGTGCCACCAACGCAAATGCCAGTCCGGTAATGATTTCTGTAGCGACAACAAAGTACTTCTTCGTCTTAAACATCTCCAGAAACGGACTCCATAAAGGCTTCAATGTCCAGGGAAGCATAATGAGAGAAGTCCAGAAAGCAATCTGTGCATTCGACACCTCCATATCGGAAAACATAAGGACAGAAACCATCGAAAGGGCCACAAACGGCAATCCCATCGCAAAGTAAACAGTAGGCACCCAACATACAGGGCTTATCGGCTTTTTATTCATCAGTTAGTTTTTTATAATAATTCCATCGGTTAACAATTCCAGTAAGCAAAGATAGGGGATATTAAAAACATAGCCCAAAATTACGACAAGAAGTTGCATTCACTACATAATAATACAACTGACTTCACAAAATCACTAATCCTTACCGGTTCTTTTTTTTGCTCTGCCGGGATGAAGTACACAAAAGAAGCACCGAAACCTTATGGCCCCGATGCTTCTCCCCCTTATCTACAATCTAAACACCTCTATTGCTTCACAAATAAATTTATTTCCGCAAATCCGGTATAGCTATCCGGGCTCAGACAATTAATCCTGAACTCTTTAACATCCCCGATAGGTGGTTCGATGACTGCATACTGCGGCTCGTTTCCTTTAAAGCTCCTGAAAGTCAAAGTCCTCTGATAAGTCACCCATTCTGTCGCTCCGTCTTTCCTGACTTTGATCTCCGCACTTTTCAGATTGTATGACGATCCGTAAGCACTCTGTTTAGTAACCGAAAATCCTGCCAAAGTAACAGGCCGGGGCAATACTGTGTTCCACCAGCACTCTTCAGCATTGGCTACTCCCCACGAAAACCAAGATGTATTTGCTTCACCATCGATAGCCAGATGTGCACCATATCTGGCATCATCGTTTGCGTATGCATTACTGCAACTTACATCCCATGCACTGCGGTCCACTGCCGCCCAGTCTGCAGGCTTCGTATAGCCGGTATAGAGTATGCTGGCATAAATCCGGATATAGACCGTATTCATAGATGTACTCACAGCCTGTCCGTCCATACCGGTAACTTCTTTAAGCATCACCGGGAGTACGTATCCGTCAGGGTTGCTCAATTTCTCTATGTTCTTCAAAACCACACGGAAAGAAGACTCGGCCACAGTCTGTCCGGTTTTCAGAGTGGACTCTTTTTTCTCAATATCATAATTATCTCCGGGCAACAACTCGCATTTCGTCTTCTTAGCCGAATTATAAGCATTTACTTTCAGGGTATCGATACCTAAAGTAGCGGTGACCTCCCGTGAAACCGGTTGTACGGCACACAGTTGTATTTCAAAATCAGAACGGTCAGCGGTAGATGAATTACTTACGCGATCTACCACTACTACAGCACTCATTTCAGCCCCCGGTGCTACTCCCGTTCTGATATATATTTTTTGATATTTGTTCATTTCATCATCATCGTTACTACACGAAACCAATGATACAAACCCTGTTATCAAACAGATTAAGGTCACAAAATTCAAATGTCTATTCATATCTTATTCTTCTTTTACATAGTTATTGTTTATCAAAACGAACATGCTCTTTCCAGACAAGGGTCCCTCCTGCCGTGAGGTCGTATCCGTGTCCGGTACAATCGGCAAAAGCATTTCCTTTGCCCTCGTCCATTTTCCAATAACCTATCAGGTTCGGATCAGCGGGTTTCACGGCAAAATACATGTTAGACTGAATTTGTGTCTGGCTGATCGCTGTCTTCCAAAGACGTACCTGAGCCATCTGGCAATTGTTCCGGAAGTAGCTGCCGCTTGAAACCATGTTCATCGTGTCGAACCGTACCGGGCCTCCTTTCGTTTGTAAAGTCACATCAAGCACCCCGTTAATATAAATCGATAACAATCCGGAAGAATTATAGACAAACGCCAGATGATACCATTTGTCTTTCTCAAACAAAGTCACCGTATTAACCTGACTTCCCAGCGTTTTCACCTGCAATGAATTATAAGGAATCATAGCGTCACCAAAACGGATATATACCTCATGGTCTTTGCTACCCGAATTGAAGATAGCCTGATTATTAATGTCAAAGCCATCCATTTGTACCCAGGCTTCAAGCGACCATTCGTTGGTTGTCACTCCCCACAAACCTTCTTTGGACGGTTTTACAGCATTTGTCGTATTCATAAACGGCACGGACTGTATCAGCGGCTTGTCCAGTAAAATAATAAACTTCGACGAAAGCCCGATCGTAGACACCGGTCCTTGAATTTCGGTGAGGGATACCGGAATGGCATAGAGTTCTCCGTTTTCATTCGAATAAGGTTTCACCTTAAATTCTGATGGTACGGCACTTACATCACCCGCCTGAATCTTTATCTCTTTATCATAAGAAAAATATTGTTCAGGAAGAACCTCGTACGAAGTTTCATTGGCTTCATTGTACTCTTTAAGAATAGAGGGGTCAATCATCAAAACAGCAGTTACATCTCCGGCAACAGGCTGCCCCATGCGTACGGTCAAAGTAGTTGTGGTAACATTTTCAGGATCAACCGTAACCTTTGCCGAACCATTCTCGGATGCTTCATTCAGATAAATAGCATTGTCAATCACACGGTAATCGGCATCTTCGCATCCAGCCAGAATCATCGGCAGAACAACACAAGCAAGCAAATAAGATTTTATTGTTACTCTTTTCATAATCAAATTCATTTAAGTCATTTTACAGCGGGATTCATAATTCTGATTGCCTCACGCAAGTATTTGTATTCAACGTCGCCCGGATAATCATATTCCATATGATACGTCCCTACTCCGCCCTTTCGAACTTGTTTACCATCAATGACCGGAGTCCAGCGTGCCATTCCGGCAAGTGCCCGCATTTTATTTCCGTAACGATCTACATAATCGCCTCCTCCTGTCGGAGCATAGGATTCGAAATTTTCTGTGACGATGTACATATTAGCCACTTTTTCGGGAGTGAGTACCTCTTTAAAATTGGCAATTGTACCGGCCAGCCGCCTGTCAAGATTAGTATCGGAGTTACCCGCAAGGTTGGAGTATGCCTGCACGATGAAGTAATCAAAATAAGGTCCGGTTTCCGGATGAATGCTTTGTGGCTCACCATCGATCACAAGCAGTCGCCCCGTGCCCGATTTGGGTCCTATTCTCTCTCCTAACGCCTTTACGAAAGTGAGCATATTTTCGGGATAGCTGGCCAGATTTCCGGGAGACCCATAATTAGGTTCATAATCGATATCGAAACCATCATATCCATACTTATCGATGGAGTCACAAATGGCATTTGCATATTTTCTGATCGCGCCGTCGATAGCTTCCTGATCGCCATCTTTCCACCCCCAATATTCTTTATAATTCTCTTTATACTCTTCGGGAGTCAACTGATCGCCCACATTAGCTACGATAAAGCACATCAATGCACGCGTACCTTTCAGTTCTTTCACTTTTTTCTTATCCAGCATCCGGGCTTCATCCAGATTCTTCCAGTTTCCCCAAATGGAAACGAAGTCCACACTATCGGGAAGTCCCATCAGACTCCCCACCATCGAAGCTCCCACACCTGTCCAGCCTCCAAACCAGCCAAACGCAACCGAATGCTCCGAACGTTTATAAGCTCTCAGATTCTCGTAGTAGTCATTTCCCGGCATTTCAAAAAAATCCTCTGCCTCGGGTTTGGTCCAGTCACTGCAACCCAGAAGCATACTGACGAACAACGCAAAAACCACTATATTTAAATATCTCTTTTTCATTTTCTTTTCTCTTTTTAGCTTAAACATCAATTCTTTTTAGCCCACCAAAGGTCGGTAGCCCCAGTATCCGGGCCCCCCAACATTGAGACGGCTACCGAAACATTGGCAGCATTTCCCTGCTTCTCGGACAATGGGAAAGGCAAACGCCGCAATTGCCGGTTGGTGTCAATTACTCCGTTACTCAGATTGCTGACAGATGGAAACACTTCCGGATAACCTGTACGCCGATAATCGGCCCAACCTTCAAAGCCCAGAGGGAAATTGGCTATCCATTTCTGAGTAATGATACGCTCCAGTTTTTCTTCTGTAGGAGCACCTTCATTCCACGCAATCGTTATCTTGGTTTTCGGTGTATAATTGCATTTAACCGGGTTAGTCGGGTCGACAAAAGGTTCAGGCACTGCCACTGCATTTGCCAGATATTCTTCTGCTCCACCCACTTTCCGCTGGTCGAATGAAAGTTTAACGCCTTGTTCGTAGAAGTCACGGGCACTACCTCCCATATCCCAACCACGCAGAGCACCTTCAGCACGCAAAAAGGCCGTTTCAGCCGCACAGAACATCAACATATCGTCTTTCTGATCGTAATTGGGCATAGAGTATCCTGCATAAGTGGCCGGCTTCACTCCTTCCAATCCCGAACGCATACCCATATACGGGCTATTGCCTCCCAACTTGGATGTCGTGAAATAGACTGCGCTACGAGGATCGGAATACCCTTTCATATAACTGGCAATAGTGGCATTGATACGGATTTCGCCCCAACTGGAGGCTACCAGCCACAGCGGATTGGGTTCGGCACCTACACCGACATATGCATTATTATCATTCGTATCTATCAGTCCGCGGGCACTCTTTACCGCTTCCTCAGCTTTCGCACGGGCAAGTTCGGGCGCCACATTACTGATACGGACAGCCAGACGCAATTTAAGCGAATTAGCAAAACGCATCCACTTATTATAATCTCCATTATAGACCGGATCATAGCCCTCCAACGGCTTCAATCCGCCGACCTCGTCTACATATTCGCCCAGTATCTGTACTGCATAATCCAAGTCTTCAAACATGTGTTTATATACATCTTCCTGACTGTCGTATGCAACAGCCGTTTTGCCATTGGCCACTTGACTGTAGGGAATGGGACCGTAACAATCGGTCACACGCAACATTGTATTTACGCGAAGCAGCTTCGCCATTGCCCAATAGTGACCTTTTCCGCCGGTTGCCGTTTCCAATTTAAAGTAGTTGGAATAGAATTTCTCAAAAGGCGTATTGAAAGGAATCTGATTCCAGGATTCCGTCTGGTTGAATGTATTGAAGTTAGAGCCACCCCATGAGTTAGCCATTGTCAGATAGCCGCTAAAAGGTCCCGCTACCATCTGGTCAATCATCTGATTGTCATTCTGCTGTACATTGATTCCGGTAGTAATCATTGTTGCAAACAGCATGGGCGGATTGAGTGAATGGGGTTCGTACGGATTGGTGTTGTATTCCTCAAAATTACTGGTACAGCAACACAAGAGTGGCGTGATAGCTGCGGCCAAAGCCATATTTAATATTTTATTTTTCATAATCGACTTGTTTTAAAATTGAAACTTAACATTGAAGCCAATATTACGTGTGCTCGGCTGCATAAAGTAATCTACCCCCTGATAGAAATTGCTGGTAGTGGAAGGGGTCATTTCCGGATCGAACGGTGCTTTACAATAAATCATCCAAAGATTCTTTCCTACGATACCTGCCGTTATGCCCACTTTATTGTTAAACCACTTACGAGGTAATGTATAACTCAGGTTCAACTCGGAAAGGCGTACGTTCGTCGCACTATAAGTGTAGTATTGTCCCAATCCTCCGGTAGAGCCTCCGATGGTTTGAAAATAAGACTTGGCATCTACGAATCCGTTATTGATCCACACTCCACCGGCATCACGTGCATCGGCTGTAGCTTTGGACACACCGTAATAATCGAGTATACCCTGAGTGTTCGACACGCATAATCCACCGACACGCGCGGTCAGAACCACGCCCAGGCTGATGCCTTTATAAGAAAAGGTATTACTGAATCCCATATTGAAATCAGGATTCATCGTACCTATTTTTTTAGGTTCGGCATAGTCCTGCACTCCGACTTTACCTGTCTGGGGATCTACCCAGATATTTCCGTTACCATCCGTACGAAGCCCCTTATCTACATACAGGTCCCCCATCGTTCCACCTTCTCTCAGGATGACTCTGGGACCATACCCGTCGGCTCCCAACACAGCCATACGCAACTCCGGCATATCGATGATTTCACCGGTTATCGGATTCGTCGCGCCACTGGCCAGACGTTTCACCTTATTACGATTCATGGTGTAAGTCAGGTTGCTGTTCCAGCTGAAATCCCTCCATGTATTATTATATCCCAATGCCAGTTCCAAACCATAATTCTGGATATTGCCTGTCTGGACAATAGCCGAAGAATAACCGCTCGACGACGCCAGGGTGATGTTAAAGGTTTGGTTATACGTATTCGAATGATAGTAAGTGGCATCTATACTGAAGTGGTTCCATAATCTGGCATTTAAACCCACCTCCCACGAACGTGTGTCTTCCGGCTTCAGATTAGTGGCAGGCAAAGTTGTTGAAGAGCCCCACTGATGGGATTGTTCATTGAACTCAAAGCCCGGATTCGATAAATAACGTTCGAAAGACGAAGCCACCGAACTGTATGAACCACGCAGTTTCGCATAAGAGATAAACTCGGGCAACCGGAACATCTCCGACAAAACGACAGATCCGCCGATGGAAGGATAGAAGAAAGAGGAGTGTTTAGTAAAGGCAAGCTGCGACTCCCAGTCGTTCCGTCCGGTCAAGGTCAGATATGCCATGCTGCGCCAACCTAATTCTATATTCGCAAATACCCCCTGAGACTGATCATGATATCCGAACTGTTTGGGCTTATAATTACTTTCATAATTAATATTTCTCACTGTAAAGAAATTGGGTATACCGGCCAGATCGCCTTCATTACCCATTTGTTCGTAAACCAAATCTTTAATAGATGCACCGATATTGGCATTCAGCGAGAAATCTCCTATCCTCTTATCAATATTTACCATAATATCAGCATATGTATTACGGTCTGTACGGTTCTGGTCCGAATAGAAACCATTGGCTCCCGCAAAAGTAGTCAGAGTAGATGCATAACGCTCCTGAGTCAAACGAATATCCGAATTATCTACTTTAACACGGCCCGCAACGTTCAGCCAATCCGTAAGTTTATAAGTCAGGCTTGCATTGATCATGTAACGTTTTTTTTCTGTTTTACGGTTCATGCGTTTCATAATCCAGTACGGGTTTTGCAAACTCAGCCCCTGATGCCCGTAAGGCCAGAACTGCGCATTCACCCCACGGCTCTCGCTATAACGTTCGAACATACGGATCTCCTCAAAATTATCATTACGAGGAAACAGATATAATGCCGGCAATGGATTGAAATATTGTCCCTGTGCCGTTATATTTTTATCATTCTGGATGATGTAACTGGCACCGATGTCCAGAGTCAGTTTATCTTTCAGGAAAGTAGCCGTATTCCGGATTGAGAAGTTGTAACGGCTATAACTGTTATTAGGCAAAATACCGGTTGCATTCGTTGTTGAAGCCGATGCATAAGTCTGGTTTTTCTTTGTTCCGGTCGAGAAAGAGATGGCATTAATTACATTCACTCCGGTATTAAAGAAACGGGCAGGATCATAACCCTGTCTGGTTTTATTGCCCCAGCTTGCAAATTCTCCCGGATTATTTCCATACCGGTTTTGCATCTCCGGCATAATATACGCATCAGAGAACATGGTATTATTGCTGACTGTCAGAGTTGTCTTCTCGGCAGATCCCTTTTTCGTGTTAATCAATACAACTCCATTGGCAGCCGCATTGCCGTACAAAGCAGCTGCGGAAGGGCCGGTCAGCATATTAATACTTTCAATATCATCCGGATTAAGGTCGGCCACACCGTCCGAACCACTCTGAGTTGCAAAGGAACCCTCGCTCTTACCAAAACTGACATTGAACATTGGAATACCATCGATTACATAAAGGGCATTGTTATCCTTTGTTATAGACTTAGTACCTCGCATCACTACCCTGGAAGCCGAACCGACACCACCGGCAGAATTGTTAATCGTTACTCCGGCAACTTTACCTTGCAAAGAGTTAATGAAATTGGCATCTTTCACTGTATTGATGGCATCGCCACCCACTTGTTGCACATTGTAGCTCAATGCCTTTTGTGCCCGCTTGATACCTAAAGCCGTTACGACAACTTCATCAAGCACTTCCGTGTCTTCTTGCATCACAATTTTCAGTGGCTTAGAGTCTGTCACTGTAATGGCCTGCGAAGCATAGCCGATATAGGATATCTCGATGACATCTCCTTTGGCAGCCGATATTGAAAAGTGTCCGTTCATATCGGTGATTGTCCCATTGGATGTTCCTTTCACCAAGATACTTACGCCGATCAACGGTTCGCCTTTAGCGTCCGAAACATTTCCTGTAACCGTGACTTTCTCTTGCTGAATAGCTTTATCCTTATCATTAGCTGAAAGAATGAGGTGTTTGTTCATAATAGAATAGGAAATCCCCGTCCCCCGAAGCAAACGATTCATCACAGACGTAATATTCTCATTAGTAGCTTTAACGGAAACTGGTTGATTGGGGTTAACATCCCTGGTGTTATACACGATAGATAATGAGGTTTGATGTCCGATTTCATCCAGGACATTGCCTAAAGGGGCTTTAGTAAAGTCGATATTTACCCGAATATCTTGCGCTGAAGCAAAAATAAAAGCAGGAATCGACAATAGAAAAAATAGCAAGTACTGAAACTTGTGTTTCACTGATTTCTTCATCTTGTTCTTTTTTAATTAGAAAATGTTTTAGGTAAAAATTGAAAGGTTTAGCAAAAGAAAACTGCTAATTCATATTAAGGTTGGTTTTTAATTAAGGGTCCTTGTTCATCGTTGCTACAGATTTTAGGGTTAACTATATTCACTTTTCTGCTAATAATACATTTCAACCTATAAGCATACTAAATCAAGAAGCGACTTTTTTCAAAAAAAGAATAAAAAAAGAATAAGAATACAGATTGAGAAATAAAAAAAGGAACCATTCCACATTGGAAACAGTCCCTTTTACTGATTTAGGTTATAATAATAAATCGCTATCTACCCGCCTTGGGAGTCAATATTATGTTATTATCCTCACATTTATAATCAAAACGTTTGGTAAGAGCAAGTATAGAAAGAATTTGTCTGATATCATCATCCGTACTAAAAGTACAGGTGAAACGTTCTTTTTTCAACTGTGCATCAGAAATAATGAAATGTACATCAAAATGCTTTTCCAGACATTGCACAATCTCCACGAGTGTAGCTTGTTCGAATTTCAGTTTTCCGTTAATCCAAAGCAACACATCACCCGGACGATCAGCTTCGGTAAGCATCAACTGCATCGTACGGGTATCCACACTCAACGTTTGTCCCGGTTTCAGTAAGATCCCTTCTTCTTTGGACTGTCCCGGCAGCTGCACTTGCACCAATCCTTTCAATAAAGTCGTCACAACCTTTGCTTCGGACGAGCGTGCCCGGACATTGAATTTTGTACCGAGCACACAAGTCCTGACATCTTTACTATTAACAACAAAGGGTTTGTGCTTATTATGAGAGACCTCAAAATAAGCCTCACCATTCAAATCAACCAATCTTTCCCGCTTCCAGAAAGAAGGTTTATAAACAAGCTGCGTTGAAGCATTCAACCACACCTTCGTGCCATCCGGCAAAACAGCACGTGCCCGTTGACCGGCTTCCGTAGCAAAAACATATCCGGCAGACTTACCGGAAGACATCCAATACAAAGCTCCGGTAGAAATCAGTAAACCGCACAAAAAGGCAGCCAAAGGTACTGCATAACGCTTCCATTTTGAAACACGCATTTTACCCACCGATTTTCTATCCGGCTCTTTCTGCTTCATCCGATCCTTCAAAGCGCTCAGTGAACTTTCGGTGTCCACCGCATCCATCACCGTTTTGCGCTCACCGACAAAAAGCATATAATATAGTTGTTCAAGTTGTTTTTTATGTTCCGCAGAGTCATGGTACCATGTCTCTACTTCCAGACACTCTTCAGCATCTGATTCTCCTTTCAAGTAGTTCAGTAGTTTTGTTTCATCCATTGTATTAACCAAATCTTTTATACCTATATCATACGTTGTTATGTATAATACATTTCAGAAAGCAAAGTTACTAAATAAAAACACAAACTTTTTTTCTTCGAAGAATCATTTTGTCAGTACCGAAAATTTAGCTACGTTTGTTCGCTAATAACAATGAAAAAAAGAATGGCACAGACTCTGACTAACCTAAACATAAATGATAATAATGCCGTTATATCAGCCTTGAGAGAAGGGTGCGAAGAAGTATTTGACAATGTTTACCGCCATTACTTTCGCGGACTATGCGTCTTTTGTTCTCAGTACGTCACACTGAGTGAATCGGAAGAAATCGTGCAGGACACCATGATGTGGTTATGGGAAAACAGAAAAACCCTCATTCCGGAACTAACCTTAAAAACTCTTCTTTTTACTATTGTCAAGAACAAGGCACTTAATAAAATCTCCCATTTCGAAATAAAGCGTAAGGTACATCTGGAAATTGCCGAAAAATATGAAAGCGAATTTTCTTCACCTGACTTTTATCTGGAAAACGAACTTTTCAGGTTGTATGAAGAGGCTTTAAGAAAGCTACCGGCAGAATTTCGTCAGGCATATGAAATGAACCGAAATCAGCAACTGACTCATAAAGAAATTGCGGAGAAACTAAACGTCTCTCCGCAAACTGTCAATTATCGCATAGGGCAAGCCCTGAAAATATTGCGTTCGGAATTGAAGGACTACCTCCCTCTTATCATGCTGTTTCTATTTCTGCAAGGGCATAAATGAGATGGCTTGCCCACCACCGGCGGCCATGCGGATATTTATTGTGTCTCTTGCCGTCACCTCCTGTTCCGTAATCTGATATTCGGTCGGATTGGTTTTCCAATCAGCCTGCTCGCCATCAGCATAGACTATTGCTTTATAAGTCTTCCCCTTTTCCAGAAAATCAAGGCTGACCAGTAAAGTCCGTGGTCCCTCATTCGTAGAAGCTCCCAGGAAATAATTCTGTTTAGCCTTGCGCACTATCACTACAAATTCTCCCGGCTCACCGGCCAATGCTTTTGATTCATCACAGTCCGGATCGAAATCACGAAAGAACTGGAAAGCAGGATGTCCTTCATAATGCTCGATCATATCAGAAGCCATCTGTAACGGGGAATATAAGATAACCCAATTTGCCAACTGTTTGGCCAGTGTCGTATTGACACGGCTATTGCCTTTATCCTGGTCATTCCACTTCTGGCGTTTAGGAGAATCTTTCGTCTGTGTAAACAATATGTCGAAAGTACCCGGAGTATAATCCATCGGGCCACCCAGTAAACGGGTAAACGGTAGCATCTCGTGATGGGAAGGAGGATTTCCCTCACTCCAGGCATTCCACTCCATCCCACGGGCACCTTCACGAGTCATCATATTGGGCCAGGTACGGCGTATTCCCGTATCTTTGATAGGCTCGTGCGCATCCAAAGTCATATGGTAACGAGCAGCCGTTTCAACTACCTTTTGGTAATGATTGACTCCGTATTGTCCGTGATGCGAATGTCCGTCGGGAAAAGCACCCGCATAACCGGTTTTCAGTATATGAATACCTTTTTCGGTATACCACTTGATCGCTTTTTCCATCTGGCGTTCGTAGTTGGGAATATTTCCTCCGGTTTCATGATGTCCGATGATCTGAACATTTTTCTCACGTGCATAACGGACTATTTCATCAATATCAAAATCAGCGTACGGTTTGGTAAAATCAAAATTCTGCATACCACCCCAGCTCTCCCAGCCTTCGTTCCACCCCTCGAATAATACTCCTTCGATATTATTGTCATGAGCAAAATCGATATACTTTTTCGCATTGGCGGTTGTGGCTCCGTGACGGTCATCCATCTTCCAGGTTTCTACCCCCAGATGCATTCCCCACCAAACGCCAACATATTTAATCGGTTTAATCCAGTCGGTAGTTTCCAGTTTACAAGGTTCATTCAAATTCAGAATCAAGGACGAATTAATCAGGCCGACAGCTGCCGGAGCAATCTGAATGGTACGCCATGATGTCATGAAATTATTCCCTTTACGGGCCTTGATACCATCGGACCAGGAAGCAAGTTCCGACTTTAGAGCATGACCTCCATCCTGCTTTAGTGTCATCTCCGGAAAATCATAAAGAGCAGCTTCATGAATGCTGCCATATATCCCACCGGGAGTTTTGAAAGTGAAAGGAGTATTGGCATTCTTCACTTCACTGATCTTCTGTTCCGAATACAACAATTCATAGGTTTCGAAGCTGGCCGGAATTGACCAGGAAATTCCATCTTCGTGAAAGCGGAAAGCGGTCAATTCGTCGGTGACGAGCAAAGAGTCAACGCCGGGCACCTCATATTCATAACGAAAAGCTATACCGTCATCAAATGCACGAAAACGAAGAGTTAACTCTATATTGGCATCGTTCTTCAAGAAAACCGCCATTTCATTATAATGATTCCTGTTCGTCTTATTCTCTCCCCACGGTTGGGTCCAGGTTTCATCTTTATCTGTAAACGTAGTTTTCACGACACGAAATCCTTGATTAAGGTCGATCCCGTCTTTCGCCTCGAAACCAAGCGATGAGTTGTCCAACAAAAGAGTATCATTGACCGCCACCCGATAAACCATCTTTCCGTCAGGTTCTGTTGCAAAAGCCACCTTGATGTGTCCGTCCGGAGAGGATAACTCAGTCTTCGGAGTACAACTATAAAAACTCATCAGTATAAAAGCGACAAATAACAAATGCAAGTTTTGTTTCATGGTCATGTAATCTGTTTATGTGGTTTAGAATTCCAGGTCGGCCAAATGCGCGTTGTGATCAGACAAATAGGTAGAGTCTGTAATCGCGGAAGAAATAATTTCCGCATCCGCCACCTTTATTTGCGGAGTTACGAAAATAAAATCGATCTTCTCCCGCTCAGCCACCGGTACCCTTCCAAAATCATGGAAAGTATAGCTTTCTCCTGTCTGTTTCGCAGCTATCTTCCACGCATCTTTCAATATGAACTCATTGGATGTAATTGTTTTATAAGCTTCCCATTCCTCAGAAACATTAAAATCTCCGGTCATCATAGAGGGGTGTGTACCGGCTATCTCTTTTATCTTATCAATAATAAGCAATGCACTGTTCCTCCGGGCTTCTGTCCCTACGTGATCAAAATGAGTATTTACCATCAGGAATTCTTTTCCGGTGGATTTCTCCTTCAGTTTAGCCCAGGTGGCAACACGGGTACAGGCAGCATCCCAACCAAGTTTACCGACACTATCCGGATGTTCGGACAACCAGAATGTATTGCTGTCCAGTAAGTCATATTTATCTTTCCGATAGAAAACCGGAGCATATTCACCTTGAGTTTTTCCATCCTCACGTCCCACGCCTACATAGGCATAATCGGGCAGTCCGGCCAACAAGTCTTCTAACTGATGATGTAACACCTCCTGCATACCCAGTACATCCGGTTGTTTTTCACGGATAAACTCACAAACCCGGTCTTTACGGTATTTCCAAGAATTCAGGCTATCGCCCGGATTATCGTAACGGATGTTGAAGGTAGCCAAACGGACATGTGAAATCGGACTGGAACTGCAACCCGCCAGAAGCAGGGTAATAAAAGCTCCGATAAAAAAGCAAATCTTATTCATTAGTTTATATGTGTTGGTTATTAAATTTAAAGCCATTCCGTATATGATACAACTGAAAAAGAAAAAACACTTAACGCCCCACCTGATAAGTAGCAGCTAATTGCCGGCAACCGGCACGATTTATTTTCCCTGTTTCCGTCAAGGGTATAGTGCCCACTGAAAAAACCATTTTAGGCAACTGGTACTTGGTAAGAAGCTCTTTCATCTTCTCCTCCAACCGTTCCGTATACCCTCCATTTTCTATCAAAAGAACAACGGCCTCCCCTAATGCGGCATCGGAAACGGAAGTGATGGCAAAGGGAACATGTATCCAAGGACGCAGTATATCTTCCACCTGCTCCGCCTGCACTTTGATACCTCCGGTGTTGATGGTATTGTCTTTTCTGCCCAGGATAGAAAAGCTACCGTCCGAATTTATTTCCGCCACATCATTTGTCACCAAAATCGTATCGCAAACCAGCGGAGCATCAATAATCAATGTATGCTCGGGTGACAAAGAAAGTCGTACCGAAGGAAAAGGATAATAAAGAGTACTCGCATCCGGTCCGTTCAGCCGTCTTAAAGCAATATGCGACAGGGTTTCCGTCATGCCGTACGTAGAATACACCTTACCCGGTAATTGGCGTATCTCAGCTTCCAGACCGGCATCTATCGCACCACCGCCAATTATAAGAATATCGGTCCGGCAGAGCCTTTCTCTTTCCGCGGCTATCTGCAAAGTATTGTAAACCTGCAGCGGAACCATTGCCGAGAAACGTAACGGCTGATCCAAATCCGCCATCGGATGACCGGAAGGAGTGCGGACAACCAGATTCAGCCCGGCAACCAAAGCCCGCACCACAACCATCTTTCCGGCAATGTATTGCAAAGGCATACACAATAGCGCACTATCCCCCCGCCGAAGCCCCAGATACTCACAAGTCAACCGGGCACTCTGCATCATCCGGTCTTTAAGGACCTTCATTTGTTTGGGTGTTCCGGTAGAACCGGACGTCTTTACAGTAAGATAAGGAGAATCGTTGAACCAATCGTCCAGAAAACGGTAGAGTTCACACAGAAATACCGGCGTTGCGTCTGTACAATTGGCAACAAGTCTTTTTACATCTTCCCGGGAAAGCAAATTGCCTTCCAGCATCAGCTGTTGTTCTTCCCGATTAAATATCATAAGTATTTCTTTTATTTACAAAACCATAAACAATCTTTTCGAATCTCAAGGGGCATTTCGATATTGTCTGTAAACAACAGTCCGGTTCCCAATCCCTGAGGCAGCGGACTACGGAAAGTAGCACACCATTGTGCAATAGCATTCAGTCCGATATTCGATTCCAGTGCAGAAGTAATCCACCAACCGATATGCTGCTTTTCCGCTTCTGCAATCCATTCATTACCACCACTGATTCCACCATGTAAAGATGGTTTCAATATAATGTATTGAGGACGGACAGACGTCAACAGATCTTGTTTTCCTTCGGGAGTATTACAGCCAATCAGTTCTTCGTCCAATGCAATGGGAAGCGGAGTGTCTGCCGTCAGGCGGGCCATTTCCTCCCACTGCCCGGCACGGATGGGCTGTTCGATGGAGTGTAGTTCCAATTCAGCCAACCTATTCAGTTTTTCCATAGCGTCAACGGGTGAAAAAGCACCATTGGCATCCACTCTCAACTCTATTTCCCTCGCCGAATAATGAGCACGGATATGCTTCAGCAGTGCCAATTCTTCTTCGAAGTTTATCGCACCTATTTTCAGTTTGATGCAACGGTATCCTGACTGCATCTTTACTTCGATCTGTTGCAACATCCTATCAAAATCGCCCATCCAGATAAGTCCGTTGATGGGTATACCGGTTTCTCCCCGGGAAAAAGGAGTATCCCATAATGCCCAACTCTGAGTTTCATAATGACGAAGAGCTGTTTCAAGTCCAAACAGAATCGAAGGATAATCACGCAAAGCTTCCGTATCCAATTTGCCTGTCTGCTCCAAACACCGGCAAGCATTGCAGAGTATTTGTTCATAATCCGGCAGGTCGTCACAACTCAGTTTAGGCAACGGAGCACACTCTCCCACTCCGACACGTTCCGGATACTCTGTCGTAGAAAGATAGATATACCAAACCTTCCGGGTAGTATAGGTACCGCGGGAAGTTCCTGCTGGCTGCTTGAAATGGAGGATACGGGGAATAATATTTATTGTATACATAGGAATACTATAAAGCAAAGCCCTCCCATCAAGAAGGCCTTTTTTACTTATGGGAACTTAGGATATTGCTTAAAATCTGGTTTGCGCTTTTCAAGGAATGCATTCTTGCCCTCCTGTGCTTCATCGGTAAGATAATAAAGCAGAGTCGCGTCACCGGCTAACTCTTGAATACCTGCCTGCCCGTCAAGTTCGGCATTCAAGCCGGCTTTAATCATGCGGAGCGCCAATGGACTGAGCTGCATCATCTCTTCGGCCCATTGGACATACTCGTCTTCCAGTTTTTCCAAAGGCACTACCTTGTTGACAAGTCCCATATCCAAAGCTTCCTGAGCATTATACTTGCGGCAAAGGAACCAAATTTCACGAGCTTTTTTTTGTCCCACCACACGGGCAAGATAAGAAGAGCCGAATCCTGCATCAAAGCTACCTACACGCGGTCCGGTCTGGCCGAAGATTGCATTCTCGGAGGCAATGGAAAGATCACATACTACGTGCAGTACATGTCCGCCACCGATAGCAAATCCGTTGATAGCGGCAATAACCGGTTTAGGTATCGAACGGATTTGTTTCTGTACGTCCAACACACTCAGACGGGGCACCCCGTCTTTACCGATGTATCCGCCTCGTCCTTTTACATTCTGGTCACCTCCCGAGCAGAAAGCTTTGTCACCGGCACCGGTCAGTACCACGACATTAATGTCAGGCTCTTCACGACAAATACGCAAAGCATCACTCATCTCACCGGTTGTGGTCGGTGTGAAAGCGTTGCGATAACGCTCGCGGTTAATTGTAATACGAGCAATGCCATTATAGTAATCAAATAGAATATCTTCATATTCTTTAATAGGAGTCCACTCTCTTTTCGTTTCCATCTTTATTCATTTTAATGGTTATTTCTTTAATAATTCCTGTACTTTCTTCTGGAGTCCGGGTGTCTTTACATTGGGGTTGTTCAACATTGCGATAGCGAAATTATCTGCCATCACCTCTTCCGGATCGATAACGTATCCGGTATTCCGCCCAACCTTATCAAAAAAGTCGGCAGCTTTCTGCAACGGATAAATAACTGTCTTGCCATTTTCCCGAACTGGTTTGAATGCTTTATCCAAAGGAATCAAACCGACATTGATATACTGATAGAACTTACCAACGGTATAGGGCCTGTTGGCATATATAACCATGGTACAATTCTGAGGTTTACCATCGATTGTAAAAGTGGCATAGCTGTCCCAACGGCTGACATCGGGATTGGAAATCCGGTATTCCCGAATATCTTCGGGCAATTCAATCTCTTTTGGCAGAATATTAAATTCAATAGCCTCGTACATTTTCTTTTTGAATCCGGGATTGAAACGTGTCAGGATATGAAAAATTTCATGCACCAACAGACGAGTATGCGACTGCTCGTTTCCCCGCTGAAAAGTAACGTCAGTCAGTGCTATCCAGTTACTGCGAGTATACCCTCCGGCTCCTCCTTCATCTTTCATTGTTGTTTTTACCAATACTATTTCTTTCGGGAAAGGAATCCGGTAACCATACTTACGAATCGTGTCATTCAGGCTTTTTCTGATCCGTTCAATCTGTTGCGCCTCCCGGGGAGTCCATTCACGAACTTCACCAATAGCCAGACTGACGAGATCTTCTCTTTTTCCTTCGGGATTCTCAAGACGGGCTGCAATATCAAACGGAGTCCAGTTACGCGTATAATGATCCTCAACCACTATCAGGCGTTTAGCTTCTTCGGCAGAGGCCAACCTAAAATCGATTGTATCTACATGAGCCATCACCTCCTGTAATACGGTATTCCCGGAAGACATGGCCCCAACCTTCTCCACAAGTGGGCTTATAACAAACAGCAATAAGCCACCAATCAACATCACCCCTTGCTTAATCATAATCTTATTTTTTTAGTTGATGATAATAGTCTTTCAAAATACGTGCATCTTTATTCTTGTTTGTGAAAACTTCCATTAACACAGGCTGAGTCAATAACTCGGCTTGGGTGAAAACCTTCATTGCTTCGTCCAGCTGATTTTCATCCTGCACTTCCTGGTAGAGGAAGCCACGTTCTTCAGCCCACCCTTTAGCAGACGTCTTGTGTACGGCAGTCACAAAACGATGCGAAGTGCCGGACATTTCCAAGCCGGGCAGAGTATGAAAGATTTCTCCTCCCCCATTATTTAAGAGAAGTATGCGGAGATTACTTCCGAAATGATTATTCCACAACGCATTCATGTCATAGAAAAAACTCAGGTCCCCAATGACCACAAAATTCAACTTTCCGGAGGCAGCGGCATAACCGACTGCTGTCGATAAGGAACCTTCGATACCACTTGTTCCACGGTTACAGCAAACCTCTATTGTATCGGGTAAAGGGTATAGTTGAGCATAGCGTACAACCGAACTATTGGCCAGGTGTAAAGCACATGAAGCAGGCAAAGCCTTTATCAACGCTCCTATGGCAGACATCTCCGAATAGGGCAACTCTGGTTGGGGAAGTTCTTTGCAAAAATTTTCCCATTGCCGAGGATACTCTGGTGTACGGTTGTCCAGCAAGAAAGCTATTTTCTCAAGGAACTCAAACGGGTCCATTTCAATGACCGTCGTGAGTGAACCTTGGAACAGATCAATCACTTCACCATCCGTCGACACATGCCAATGCTCCTTGGGCGGATGTTGACGAAGGAATTTTTTCATCCGCTTGGAGACGATATGTCCTCCATAAGTGATTACCAGTTCGGGCATCATCTTTTCCTGCATTTCCGGAGACATGGCATATAAAGCAGCATCAAAATTCCGGATCGGAATACCGGGAACAGTCTGGTTACCCAAATGTTCGGTAAACCAAGCAAACTGCTTATACAGCATCTTTGAATATTTCTTCTCAAACAGGTAAATCAGATTCATCTGTCCGACAATTATCATGCGCCGGTTGTATTTATTAAGCCGATCAATCAGACCGTCGTAATCGCGATCATAAACATTCAGTCCCTGATAACGTGTTATAACACGCTCTTCGGGAAGAACATCTGCCGTAAACTGGAACAAAGGCTCCGAAACCGGTACATTAATATGCACAGGTCCTTTGCCATGGTGATTCAGTTCAAGTAATGCTTCGTTCAGCAAACGGTTACAATACCATTTGTCTTCGTCGGTATGTATCTCAGGCAAGTTCGCAGACATCTTCACCAACGACTGAAAGACACCCGGTTGCGGTAAAGTCTGCCCATCCATCTGGTTAATCCAGGCTGCGGGACGATCGGCAGAAATAACTACTAAAGGTACTTTCTGATAATAGGCTTCCGCCACGGCAGGATGCAAATTCAGCAGAGCCGTACCGGATGTGCAACAGACTGCCGCAGGTTTTCCGCCATGTAAGGCAAGCCCGATAGCAAAAAAACCGGCACTCCGCTCGTCTGTTACCGAATAACAGGTGAAATCAGGATGTCCGGCAAGTGTGTGTACAATCGGAGCATTCCGGCTTCCGGGGCATAAGACCACTTTCGTCACTCCGTGTGCCCGAAGCAACGCTACCAACTGCAATATGTTTTCCTTATCTGAATACATCGCTCTATTAAGTTATTTATAAAGAGTTCAAGTTCTTCATCGTCTGCATCTTCTTTTCAGTCTCTTGAAATTCATCATCCAATTCGGAAGATGCCAGTAACCCACCTCCGGCATAAAGTGTCAGAGTATCCTCTTTCACATTCATACAGCGTAGGTTGACATACAGGTCTGTCTTCCCCTCCGGTTTGAGCCAGCCGATAAATCCGGAATAATAACTGCGGTCATAGCCTTCATTATCGAGAATAAACCGATAGGCTTCCTCCTTGGGTAATCCGCACACAGCCGGAGTAGGATGCAATAGCTTCAACAAATCCCCCAATTTACGACTATCGTTCAGTGAGAAACGGAAATCAGTTTTCAGATGCGATAAAGCTCCGGCAAAAGCCGGATAAGGTCCCTTCTCCACCGGAGAAATACCTAACGATCGGAGTTGATTACGGATATATGCGGCTACATATTCCTGTTCCTCCCGGTTCTTCTCATCCCAATGCTGAGGAAGTTCACCATTTTGTAAAGACTGGGTTCCGGCCAATGCCACAGTATTCCACTCTCCCTTCTCACCCGATAAAATGATTTCCGGTGTACTGCCCATCCACACTCCCGTTTGCGGAGTATAGCAAAGATAGACATAGGAGTAAATATAACGCCTACAAGCTTTATAGAAAGCGCTTGCAGGAGAGAACCCCGGTTCTTTCTTCACCGTCACTTTGCGGGACAGCACCAGCTTATCAAAAGTATGTGCCCGTAAAGCCCGGATAAAAATATCAAAACAGGCTGCATAAGCTTCTTTTGCTCTCACAGGCCGTTCGTTTTGTGCAGACCGGTTGCACACCTCTGTGCAGACAGGCTGCACACTCCTGCGCGGGCTGCCTGCACAGGAAGGAATTTCTTGACAGTCCGGTTGAATCAGTATGATAGGACATTGCGGAGTAACCCGGAAAGGAGCGATAACAAAACCTGTCTGTCCGTTTAGTTCTTCCATTTCCCGAACCAAACGTACTTCTCCGTAAGTCTGCATCAGAAAGTGAGGTTCTTCTTCCCCCGGATTGCGATACATCGCAAAACTTCTTCCCTGCCGGATCAACTCATCTATAATCTCACAATTATTTGTTTCTTCTGACGTCATCTCTTCTTTAATATACTATTCACCACCCGAATAGAAGACACCAACTTGTCCGTCGACGTAAATACGTCCACATTCCAGACATGAGATGAACGACCTTTATGGATGATGGTGCCGACAGCCCGCACCGTGTCTCCTTCGTGGGCAGATGACATGTGATTACCGCTGACTTGCATACCAACGACAATCTCATCAGGCTGGCAAAGAATCATCGACCCCAATCCGGCTACAGTTTCGGCCAATGCCAAAGTAGCCCCTCCATGCAGAATGCCAAAAGGCTGTCGGGTTCGTTCGTCTACCGGCATGGTAGCCTCAACCCGGTCCTCGGACGCATAAGTATATTGAATACCCAGATTCCCCATCAATGCGTGACGGGCACGCTCGTTTAACTGATCAAGTGGAATCTCGGCAGGACGGATCTCTGCAAGAATCGCCTTTTCTACGGCAAGGGCAACTCCGTCTTCTTCGTTCGATGCAGTCACCACATCGGCACAAACTTTCACAGAGTCCTGGGCATTCCCCATGGCAATACCCAATCCGGCAAACTGTATCATCGAAACATCGCAGACACCGTCGCCTATCACAATCGTTTCTTCGGGTGTAATATCAAGGTGGAACAACAGTGCTCCCAAAGAGGTAGACTTATCGATACCGCAAGGCAACACTTCAAGAAAATAAGGTTCCGAACGGAATACATCGAGTGCACCGTTCAAACGTTTCTTCCAATGTTCTTCCAAAGCTACCAATGCTTCTTCATCATCACTGACCAACATACATTTGGAAGGAGCAAAATCTACAGCTGCCGAAAATTCGGGTTCCTCAATCAGCTCCATCCCATTGAGACGTGCTTCCCAAAGAATATGTTCATTATTAGCATAATCGGCAATCATCCGATCTTCGGTGTATGTAAAGATAGAAAATCCATTTTTACGTGCCTTTTTCTCCAAATAGGGCAACATTTCCGGATTAATACGCCGCTCAAGCAATACTTCTCCATTTTTTGCATTAATAACCTGCGCACCGTTATAAGACACGATATATCCGCCATAGTTACCCAATTCCAGTTTTTTAGCCAATGGCAAAATCCCATAGGTAGGCCTGCCCGATGCTAAAACAAGATGTACACCCATCTGCTGCACTTTCAATAAGGTAGCGAGGGTACGTGGAGTAATCTCCTTTTCATCATTAAGCAATGTCCCGTCTACATCAAGGACTAACAATTTATACTTCATGACTTCGAGTTTTTGTTTAGATTACAAAGGTAAAATTTTTAAGGCAACATCGCCCCTTATTTAGGGAAAATTATACCATAAGAATGCGTTAACAAGGTATTTTTATATTGTCAGAAAGAGAACAAACGGTGGACAAATTGCACTGTTCTGCAACCCGCCCACCGTCTTAATCCAATTTATTTCGTAAAGCGAATCAGAACTCGCTCGTAAAGTGGAACCTAATATTTTTGAAATCCATCTGTGCCATCTGAAGCACATAATTCGAATCGGCCAGAAAGACATCACGCCCTTCGCGGTCTTTGGCCATATACTGATATTTACGCTTTTTGAATGCTTCCAGTTCTTCCAGATCATCACTCTCAATCCAGCATGCTTTGTACAGACTTAATGGCTCCCAGCGACAAGAAGCATTGTATTCGTTCAACAAACGATACTGAATGACCTCAAACTGCAATTGCCCCACTGTACCGATAATCTTGCGGCCATTGAACTGGTTGACAAACAACTGGGCCACACCTTCGTCCATCAACTGGTCGATGCCCTTGGCAAGCTGTTTCTGCTTCATCGGATCGGCATTCTCAATATACTTGAACATCTCCGGTGAAAAACTCGGTAAACCACGGAAATGAAGCTGTTCGCCTTCGGTAAGCGTATCGCCAATTTTAAACGTTCCGTTATCCGGTAAACCGATAATATCTCCCGCCCAAGCCTCATCGATAGTTGTCTTACGCTGTGCCATAAATTGGGTGGGCGAAGAGAAACGCATCGTCTTGCCATGGCGCACATGCAAATAAGGCGCATTTCTTACAAATTTGCCAGAACAAATCTTGCAGAATGCCACACATGAACGATGGTTAGGGTCGATGTTAGCTGTTATCTTGAAAATAAAACCGGTAAATTTAGGTTCTTCGGGAATCACCTCACGTTCTTCAGCATGTACCGGACGGGGAGCGGGAGCAATCTCAACAAAGCAATTGAGCAATTCCTGCACACCAAAGTTATTCAAAGCCGAACCGAAAAATACAGGAGCACACTCTCCCTGCAAATAAGTTTCTACATCAAATTCAGGATACACACCTTCAATCAGCTCCAGATCACCACGTAATTTATCAGCCAGCGTATCACCAATCTGCTTGTTCAATTCCTCGGAATGAATATCCACTTCCACTTTTTCCGTTACCACCTGTTTAGAGGGTTGATAAAGATCGAGTTTCTGTTCGTAAATATTATAAACTCCTTTGAAACGGGCACCCTGTTCGATAGGCCACGACAATGGGCGCACCTGAATCATCAGTTCTTCTTCCAGTTCATCCAGCAGGTCAAACGGATCTTTCCCTTCACGGTCCATCTTGTTGACAAAGATAATCACCGGTGTATTCCGCATCCGGCAAACCTCCATCAACTTACGAGTCTGGGTTTCCACACCCTTCGCGCCATCTACCACAATGATAACGCTATCCACTGCCGTCAGGGTACGGTATGTGTCCTCGGCAAAATCCTGGTGTCCCGGAGTGTCCAGAATATTAATCTTATAGTCCCGGTAATCGAATTCCATCACCGAAGTAGTGACTGAGATACCACGTTGTTTTTCGATCTCCATCCAGTCGGAAGTCGCCGTCTTTTTAATCTTGTTACTTTTTACTGCTCCTGCCACCTGTATCTGTCCGCCAAACAACAACAATTTCTCAGTCAGTGAAGTCTTACCGGCATCCGGGTGTGCAATAATGGCGAAAGTGCGCCTTCTTAATATTTCTGTATTATCTGCCATATTTCAAGAATTGAGGATGAAGAATCACAGATTCTCCACTCTTAATTGATTAATGCAACGTTTCAGGCTTTCTTCCCAATGCGGGATTTCAATGCCAAATGTCTCTTTTATTTTCGTCTTATCGAGTACGGAATAATGCGGACGAGGTGCCTTTGCCGGATAATCAGCAGTATGCAATGGTTTCACCTGACATGAAGTGATTCCCGCTAAACGATGAATGGCTATTGTAAAGTCGTACCAAGAACAAACTCCCTCATCGCTAAAGTGATAGATACCACGGACAATACCTTTATTAAGGGCTGCAAAAATAGCCAGAGCCAAGTCATTGGCATAAGTCGGCGTACCGATCTGATCAAATATAACCCCCAAAGACTCACGCTCACGTCCTAAACGAATCATTGTTTTCACAAAATTGTTGCCATAGATAGAATACAACCATGCCGTACGGATTACCATAGCTTTTTCACAATGGTTCATCACGTTCTGCTCACCGGTCAATTTGGTAGAGCCATAAACTGAGGTCGGACAAGTGGGTTGATCTTCTGTGTAAGGGATATGGGCTGTGCCATCAAACACGTAGTCGGTAGAAACCTGAATCATCGCAGCTCCGTTGACTTGTGCCGCCCGAGCTAAATATCCTGGTGCGACATTGTTCAGTTTGTCACAAAATTCAGCATCATCTTCCGCCTTATCCACCGCTGTATAAGCCGCACAATTCACAATGACATCAATTTTGTGTTCACTCACATAGGCATAAACAGCTTGTTCATCACAAATATCCAACTCCTGCACATCCGTAAAAAAGTACGTATGCTGCAGGTTTTCTTTGGCAAGCACCTGCATTTCATTGCCAAGTTGCCCGTTGGCTCCGGTGACTAATATATTCATTTCTATCTTTTTTTGAGTTTAATTCACCACGGAGGACACAGAGAACACAGAGAATATCTTTTTCTTAAACATCTTAATAAACAAGAGATTAAAACTCTGTGTCCTCCGTGTACTCTGTGGTGAATCGTATTCATTTCTATTCCAATTTTAACTCTCCTTTTTTGTCCTTGTCGTAATAGTTAGCCAGCATAGACAGGAAACTGCTGATAGCCTCCATCGCCTTTGTAGTCTCCGGGCTGATAGGCTTCTTCTGCAAACGCAATAACATCATCCCATACAAAGCCTCGAAACAGGTTTCAAGTTCCGGTTCTTCCTTTTGACCGTTTTTATTTCGTAACTCTACAATGAAAGGCAGTGCTTTGAAGTAAGACGAACTATAGAAAGGAAACTTAGACGATGCCAGCAAAGCTGCATGCAGTTCGGTCAAGTTAATGATTACATTTCGGTTTATCTGGAGATGTCCTTCCTCACGGACTCCCTCTTCCCGCATCATTGAAGCCAGATTAGAATACCATTCCGTCAACTCACGGCGTTCTTCATCGCCAATCTTGTAACGGGATATAATGTTCTCCTTAATCCGGTCGATATCACAATCATTGGCACGGATCAGATCTTCTACCTGCCACATATATATAAGGTACTCGGCAATATTCTTTTCTTTCAGTTGTTGCGCTATTTTCATCTTCTTTCTTTTCTCCTACATTAATAGATAGATTCCCCCAACAGAGTGAATATCAATCCAAACACAGACACAGCCATCACAATACTTCCGATCACCCGGTTCAGAATCCAGATGCCACGCAAATTGAATCGTGTCCGCACTTTATTGACAAAGAAAGTAATTCCGAACCACCATGCCAATGCTCCGAGAGCTATGGCCAGATAACCGGTTATCTCTTCAAAAACCAACACACCGGGTTGCACAAATGCAAAACGGGCAAACAAACCGATGAAAAGGAAAATTATAAGAGGGTTTGAAAGTGTAACCGCAAAAGCGGTGATGAAATTGTGGAAATAAGAACCTTTATTGGCTGATACCGGACGGATGGACTGTACCGGATTGCTACGGAATGTATATATACCAAAAACCAATAGCATAATGCTTCCGAGAAGCTGTAGATAAAAAATATTTTTATTGATATAATCGAACACGAAACTCATGCCATATCCCGTTAGAAGGGCGTAAGCAATATCACTCAACGAAGCACCCAGACCGGTAACGAATCCGTACCAGCGTCCTTTATTCAAAGTACGCTGAATACAAAGGACACCTACAGGCCCCAGCGGTGCAGAAACCACAATGCCAATCACGAATCCTTTAACAAGTATATCAAGTATAGTCTCTATCTGAATCATTTCGCAAATATCGCATTTTTTTATGATATGCCAGTATCCTGTTAACGTTTTCTATCACAATTTTGCCCTATTAACCGGTATACATCTTCATTCTCACCTACCACCCATACCACATCTCCTTCTTCAAAAGGAATATTTACGTCAGGAGTCATCAAAGCCTCTCCTCCCCGCTCCACACCGGCTATCAGGCAATGGTACTTATCCCGGATACCTGATTCACGCAATGTTTTGCCCAGAAAAGCAGAATCAGTATCAATCAACAATTGTTTCAATGTCATTTCACTTTTCTCAAACACATCCCAATCGATAACAGAAACATGAGACATTTCCTCTGCAAATGTATTTAACTGATCATCAGTACCAATAACCTGTATCTTATCCATCGGGAATAAACGGACAGAACCTCCCGGAATGTTAATCCGACGCTTTCCCCGTAGAATAGAAACAACATGCACTCCATACTTTTGCCCAAATTCAGCTCGAGCAATGTTTTTCCGGCCCAAGCCGATTCTCCGGGAATTTCAAAATCGGTCAGGTGTAAATCTCTCGACAACAAACGCCCGGCATAAGCCGGCTTTTTCTCCCCCAGGTATTCGGCACGCATATCACGGGAACGGAGATTTTGAAAAAATTTACGTTCTATCAAAATAGATTGTTTCTTCAGCTGCCGTGAAAGAACCATCAGGATTACCAGCAACAAGGCAACTCCGAACATCAATCCGACAGACGCTTTAAAGAGACGGGTAATCACGAACATGACAAACAGAACGGAAACAGCTACACGAAACACAATTGTAGAAACCAAAGGTCCCCGGTTGACACGGTTGTCATTCCACAAAGTCATGAATTCTACCGAATGGTTTTTCTTCACCATAATGGCCCGCAGGAAAGGAGATATACACAAAATAGTAAAAACAGCTCCCGCCAGTGGTCCCCAGATACCCGGAAGATGTTCACGAAACAAGGGCACCACAAAACGAAATGAAAGGGTAATCACAGAAATACTGACAATGGAGTAAACCACCAGAATCCGTGCCAAGGCAAACAGTAATTTCCGCCAAAGGCTTTCATGATTGACGGTCCGGGAACCGTTAGTATACCGCATCAGGAAACGTCGCCACGACTCAGGCAACTTACGGTCTACAAAATTTGAAGCCGGCTCGGCAACACGGATCATATAAGGAGTCAGGAATGTGGTGATAACAGAAACAGCAACTACGATCGGATATAAAAAATCACTTGTCACATGCAATGACAAACCGAGAGAAGCGATAATAAAAGCAAACTCCCCTATCTGTGTCAAGCTAAAACCACACTGCATGGCTGTCTTTAAAGGTTGTCCCGCCAACATAACGCCCATTGTGCCGAAAAAGGCCTGACCCAAGATTACTGCCAATGTAATAGCTATAATTGGAACTGCATATTCAACAATCATTGCAGGATCTACCATCATTCCCACTGATACGAAGAAGATAGCTCCAAACAAATCCTTCACAGGTTTCACCAATCGGTCAATAGATTCGGCCTCAATTGTTTCGGCAAGGATAGACCCCATAATGAAGGCACCGAATGCAGCAGAAAAGCCCGTATTGGCAGCGATAGCCACCATACCGAAACAGAGAGCCAGAGAAACAATCAGCAATGTTTCTTCACTCATCAATTTCCGACAACGTTTCAGAAATTCGGGTATGGCATAAATACCTACCACAAACCAAAGAATAAGGAAAAAAAGTAGTTTACCGATACTGCTCAACATCTCTGTTCCCTCAAAATTATTGCTGACAGCCATCGTTGAAAGCATCACCATCAACACAATGGCAAGTATATCTTCAAGAATCAGAATACTGAGCACCAAACCGGTAAATTGTTTCTTCCGCAACCCCAAATCATCAAACGCTTTGTAGATGATGGTAGTAGAAGACATAGCAATCATCCCGCCCAGAAACAGACTGTCCATACGCTGCCAACCAAAGCCCATCCCGACAGCAACCCCCAACAGAATCATACAGAAGATAATGGTACAGGCAGCAATGACAGCCGTACCTCCAACCTTCACTATCTTTTTAAAACTGAATTCCAGTCCAAGGGCAAAAAGCAAAAAGATGACTCCAATATCCGCCCAGGTTTTAATATTGGCTGTATCCATCACCGAAGGCGTATAAGGCATGTGTGGACTGGCAAGAAAACCGGCAACGACATAACCCAGCACAAGTGGTTGCTTCAGTTTCTTGAATAACAAAGTCATAACACCGGCACAAATCAAAATCAGAGCGAGGTCGGCTATTAACGTTGGAAGTTGTGACATTCGAATCGGATTTAAATCGAATGCAAAATTAATGTTTTCTACTAATTAAAAACAGAAAAATAATAAAATCACGCATTATAACCTGCTCATCTCACCTTCTATCTGCCGGGCTTTCGAACTTGCGAGCGAATGTCCCAATTGTGCAGCATGCTCAAAGCACTCTTTTGCTTTGTTACTTATAATATAATAGATCTTCACACATTATCCGCCCAAAGGATAGGATAGGAGGTAAAAGCACATTTTCCGTAAAAGTTCTCCGAGGGAGTCCCTATGTATTCCAGGCAATGCAGAAATAACAGACACGGCAGAATTTATCCGATATTTTTAGACGAAGGTAAAGCATTCAACTCTTGAACGAGAACTTTTGATTCAGATATTGAATCCGCAAGATCATCAAAACATTCATCAACATAAAGGGTGTGCCGAAACTCACCACAGAGGACACAGAGCAAACTATAAGTCATTGATTATAAAAATCATTAGTCTGTGATGAACCTGTGGTAAAAAAGAGTTTTAACTCATTCAACCTCATGCTATCTGCCGCAAAAAGAACCGGAACAATTCCAGCAGGATAATCAAAATTCAAGAATTCCTCTTTTACTTTATTACTCAATAAATTACCGGTATCAAATACCTTAGGAGAATATAAACATTGCTCAGTATCATCTGAGCAAGCCGAGAGCAAAAAAAATGCAGAAAGAAATGATAATAACAGATATATTTTTTTCATATATAGAACTTTTATATTAACGTCAATTCCGGTTATTATTCAGTGAACAAAACATCCAATGCAGCTTATCCTGTATAAATCTCGTTTTTCAACTGATATTTGAGCAATAATAATGTCAATTGACTTACTGTAATATCCTCGCATCTCCCCCCAATATTCTTGTACCTATAATAAAGTAATTTGTTATGTAAGTGTAATACCCCTATAAAATTTTATTATCAAATATATCTTTTCTTTCTCTTGTTGAATTCTTATTTAACGGATCCAATAGCGTTAGCCGTACAGTTAACATTATTTCAATAAGAGCAATTCTTCATTTAGTATCTTTTAGTGTAACAGCAAATATAGCGCATAGATTTATCATTTCAAATACTTAACAGAAAAAATATTTCAAAATTTATCAATCACGTATTATTCGCTTCACTATTTGCCACCATAAAACGATATTAAATACATTTTTGTCACTGAAAACAGTGATACACCTATCACTATTTAATTACATTATTATTTCATAGAGAGTAAAAACTTCACTTCTTGATCAATATAATCATTCTTTTCATTGTGATATAAAAGTGAATCAAAAATACAAATATATATTAATTCAAAGAAATCAATAAACGCAGAATATGGAATATAATGCAAATACGAGAGTTTATATGGATGTAAATAGTGATTATTTAGAGATAAAAATATTTCGTAAACAGAGAAGAAAAGAGCGGATGCATATTATAAAGAAAGCAGATCATTTAAAATCTGTCCGATACATATCCGCAATCAATGGTGTCCGGTATCTTACTTGCCCTAAAACAACTTCACACAATAATAACATGAAGTCATTTTAAGACGAGTCGGAATCAGGTTTCTTCCGCAAAAATACCGATATGTCCCGGCAACGCGATGCGTATGCACTGATTATCTTTTTTGTAAGGACACACTCATAAGTTGGAACGGACCATGTATATCTTATGCGAGCCCTGTCCCCGATAATCAATACCTGTTTCAGGTTGTTTGGTCCAGCGTTTCAACTCCCGTGCAGCCTTGTCACGCAACAACCCCGTCAAGCGACAATAATCCGCCACTTTCATAAAATGATTCACAGCCAGATAGTCTTGTGCCATCTTGAGCCGTTCCTGCTCTGAGTAGAATTGCGAAGAGTGCCTGAACTTCCATTCCGAACGCTCCAGCATACAGTGGTCTCCTGTTTCAATGATCAGTTGTTTGTCAGCACGAAAATTGATATTCTTTACACAGATGCTCATGGCATTACGTTTTTTACCACCTTTCTCACCACTCTCACGCTCGGCTCCGTCACGTAACCCCAGTGAAGGAGTAAAGATACCCAGTCCGTCGATTTTCACTGAATGTCCCTGCCCCATTTCATAGGCAATGGCCTGCGCCAAAGCCTTCGTCAGTCCGATGATATTCCCCGGGGTAAAAGAACTTGCATAATTAATGTGTGAAGCAATGTAATTTAAGTCTACTTGCCCGGACAGTTTCATGCGCGGGAAAAGAATTTTCTTGTCTTCCTCATTGGGAAGAGTCAGTTCTTGCATTTGATATTCAGCCATAGCTTGCAATGTTTTTAAAAGGTGAATAGAGAAAACCGATAAAGAGTGGGCTTGTCGGAAGTAAAGGTAAAAACTTGCCAAGTATGCCGGACAAAGTCGCTCCGGCTACTTCAGTAAATGGCCTCCCTTAGGCGATAAGTTCATCTTGCGTCGCAAGATGTGCATCTTAGCAGCTAAGATTTGCATCTTGGCCGCTAAGATATACATCTTGCCTGCTAAGATACACTCAATTTGCCTTATAAACAAACTTTAAGTACTACTTTCCTACATTTATCAGCTGCACTTTTGCATTTTCTTTTTTTATCCTTTATTCCTTTTTTTGTAACTGCTTGGTGTCTCGCCTATCTGCTTATAGAATACTTTAGAGAAATGGTATTGATCATAAAAGCCAAGTTGTTCTGCTATTTCTTTTATTTTCAAGTCTGAAAAGTCAAGTAACTGACAGGCCTTTTGTATTTTCAATTGATTGAAGTAATTTAAAGGAGTGTATCCGGACTTCTTTAAAAACACTTGTCCGAAATGCGAAGATGAGTAGTTGACACTGCCGGCTATATCATCCAGCGAGAGTTTCTTTTCGATATTCTTTCTCATATAACTGATCGCTTCCTGAGTGACATCTCCTTGTTTGGCCCGATTAATTTCTCTAAACTGTGAAACAAACTTGAAGGAAGCTATAAAATGCCATAGACACAGTGTAGTGTATTCCAGGTTTTCAATACTATATCCCATTTCCAGATTCTGGTAAATTTCTTCGAACAACTGCATCCGATCTTTAATACGTGCGTTGGGAGATTCATCTATTTTATGCAGTTTGTTGTAGAATGAATTAAACAAATGACTTTTTTCTCCGGTGAAATGCAACCAATATATACTCCATGGACTGTTTTCTGAAGCGGCGTAAATGTGTGGCAAGCCCGCTTCGATAATGAAGAATTGGTCTTTGCATACTTTCTGTCTTTGACCGTGAATGCTATACCAGCCCTCTCCCTCAGTGCAATATATAAGAATGTGCTGTTGCGAACCATATCTTCTGGCTCGATAGTGTCCGGTGGCATGTGGATAATACCCGATATCCGTTACATACAACAAATTAGTCAGCTCGTTGCCGACCAATATTTTTTTTATAGCTTCAGGAAGAACAATCGCTCTTTGATTGGTAAATCCTTCTTTTTTGCGTTCCATAGTTACACTCTTTTTGCAAATATACATCTTTATTATAAAACGAGATATTTTTCGACTCTTTTTATTGAATTAATCTGAAAACACTGGTTATTAGGGTATTTTTAAAGATAATCAATGATATAATCACTTAAAATTAGAGATTTTATACATCATAACAGTCCTTTCTTACATTTTCAAGGTTATATTTTCTTAGCTATTTTGCAATGTTGAAAGATCAGCTATTTGTAATATTTAAAATGTAATAATATGAAAAAACTACTATTTTCTTTATTGATCATTATTCTGTCGACATCATGTTCTTCTGAAAAGAAACAGTTGGATATTTCCGGAGAGTGGACTGTCAGGCTGGACAGTACAGATGTTGGAATAAAAGAATCATGGCAAGGCAACCTGTTTGAAACGCCCATGCAGTTACCGGGTACAACTGACGATGCCGGACTTGGAACCCTCAATGCCTTGGAACCTACACTGTCAAAACCCCAGTTATTATATCTCACACGTTTGCACAATTACGTAGGAGTTGCATGGTACTCAAGAGAGATCTCGGTCCCTGCCCAATGGAATGATAAAGAGCTGTTTCTGGATTTGGAACGAGCCTTGTGGGATACTCAGGTTTGGGTAGATAATAAGAAAGTCGAAGGACATGAAGAAAGCTTAAGCACGCCACACCGCTACAATCTGACTCCTTATATGACATGCGGTAAAAAGCATATTCTGACCATACGCGTCGATAATCGCAAGCGTTATGATATCTCCAATGGTATGGCACATGCATATACAGATCATACACAAATTAAATGGAATGGTATTTTAGGAGATATGACTGTCCGGGCCATGGAAAAAATACGTTTAGAAAGCATACAACTATATCCCGATGTAAAAAACAAACAGGTAAAAGCCGTTATTTCGTTTTCAAACAATACACCTGCCGCAGAACATGCATTGCTTTCGATGAAAGTATCTGCAAAAAACGGCTCTCAACAACTTGAAGAGCAGGTAAAAAAGATGGATGTGAAAGCCGGAGCCTCATCGGTTGAGTTGCTTTACAACATGGGAGATAACCCGATATTATGGAATGAATTTACTCCTGAAATGTATCAGGCTACGGTCACATTGGAGGCCAATGGAAGAGTATCAGAAATAAAAGAAGATTTCGGTATGCGCCAATTGGAAACAAACGGTGATAAAATGTTGATGAACAATAAACCTTTGTTCTTAAGAGGTACATTGGAGTGTTGCATATTCCCATTAACCGGAACTCCTCCAATGAATAAAGAAGGCTGGCAAAAAGTATATGCCGCAGCCAAAGAATATGGGCTGAATCATCTCCGTTTTCATTCCTGGTGCCCTCCCGAAGCAGCTTTTGAAGCAGCAGATGAAATGGGATTTTATTTACAGGTTGAACTTCCTGCATGGGTACTTACAATTGGGCAGGATTCAAGTGCCGTACGCTTTTTAAGAGAAGAAGCAGACCGGATTATCAAAAATTACGGCAATCACCCCTCTTTTTGCCTTTGGAGCCTGGGAAACGAATTGCAGGGAGATTTCACCATTCTGTCTGCAATGTTAGACGAATTGAAAGCAAAGGATAACAGACACTTATACGTAACAACTTCGTTTACGTTCGAAGGCGGACATGGCGGATGGCCGGAATCAAACGATGATTTCTTTGTCACGCAGTGGACCAATAAAGGCTGGGTACGGGGACAGGGAGTTTTCAATCAACTATCCCCTACATTCGATAAAGATTACAGTGAATCGGTTGCAGGTATACAGGTCCCTCTGATTACGCACGAAATAGGACAATATTCGGTTTATCCGGATTTAACCGAGATTTCCAAATATACCGGAGTTCTGAAACCCTTAAATTTTATGGCTGTGAAGAATGATCTTGAAAAAAAGAAATTACTTGATAAAGCACCCGATTATTTAATGGCTTCCGGAAAGTTAGCCGCAATCTTATATAAAGAAGAAATTGAGCGTGCATTGAAAACTGATGGAATCAGTGGTTTTCAATTACTTGATTTACACGACTTTCCGGGACAAGGAACAGCACTCGTCGGACTATTGAATGCCTTCTGGGAAAGTAAAGGAATTATCGACGGTAAAGCCTTCCGGGAGTTTTGTTCACCGGTGGTGCCGTTATTGCGCTTTCCTAAAGCAGTATATAAAAACGATGAAATGTTTCAAGCTAAGATCGAGTTATGCAATTACGGAAACGATATTCTGACAAACAAAACACTGCATTGGGATATTCTGGATAAAGGACGTTCTGTAAAGCATGGTGAAATACAAGTAGGAGAATTGAAATTTGGTTATAATGGAAAATTGGGTGAGATATCGGTACCCTTGACAGATATACAGAATGCTTCAAAACTGGAAGTGTGTGTAAAAGTAATCGGAACAGATTATGTAAACAGATGGAACATATGGGTTTATCCTGAAGGAGAAAAAGTAGAATGGGGTAATGTGAAATATACCCGTAATTATGATCAGGCCATGGCATGGCTGAATGAAGGGCAAAAAGTCCTTTTCAATCCGGATTGGAAAAAGATGAAAGGTATCGAAGGCAAATTCGTACCTGTATTCTGGAGCCCGGTACATTTTCCGAATCAGGCCGGGACAATGGGAGTATTATGTAATCCGGCTCATAAAGCATTGGCTGATTTTCCGACAGACATGCACACCGATTGGCAATGGTGGGATTTAAATAAGAACTCCAAAACCATGATAACAGATAGTATACAGGGAGGGACCCCTATTGTAGAAATGGTCGATAACTTTACTAATAATCGCCGTCTGGCTTCTTTGTATGAAGGCAAAGTGCATGGAGGCAAATTGGTATTAGCCACTTTCGATTTGCAATCTGATTTAGAGAACAGACCGGTAGCAAAACAAATGCTTGTTTCATTACTGAAATACATGAATAGCACAGATTTCGATCCTACAATCATTGAAAACTTTGAGGAAATAAAAGACATGTTCGATAGGAATTCGAAACAACCCGTATAGAAGAAAGGAACTGCGTTAGATTCGGAGATATAATCATTTTTGGCCAAACTTGATATACTTAATTTAATGACATTTATTTAGTTAACGTTAATTTTATGTGATTGGAAAATTAAAAACATGAAAAACATGAAAGTGAAAAACAATTGTAAGTTACTATTGGCTTTATTGCTGTCTGCCGGGTTTGCTCCCTCGGCTGTCTTTGCAACATCGGGCAAGCCTAATGTTGTAGTAAAAGAGGCTTTTCAACGGAAAAATACAATTTCCGGCAAAGTGACGGACGCCAATGGAGAGCCGGTTATTGGAGCCAGCGTCGTAGAAAAGGGAACCACTAATGGAGTCGTGACAAATTTAGAGGGGGACTTTTCTCTGTCTGTCCCGGATGGTGTGATAGTCGTAATTTCATATATCGGCTATAAGTCTCAGGAAATAAAAACGTCTCCGGGAAAATCGTATAATATTACTTTGAAAGAAGATTCGGAGGTTTTGGATGAAGTCGTGGTTGTGGGATTCGGTACCCAGAAAAAGGTAAACCTGACAGGGTCCGTCAGCGTTGTTTCAGCCAAAGAGTTGAAAGAACGTCCGGTGACCAATGCGGCACAAGCATTGCAAGGTATGGTTCCGGGACTACGAATCACACAGACGAACGGTAGCCTGGAAGATAAACCAAGTGTAAATGTTCGCGGTACTACCACTATCGGACAGGGAACCAGCGGTGAACCTTTGGTTTTAGTTGATGGAATGGAAGGTGATCTTAATTCCATTAATCCTCAGGACATTGCCAATATTTCTGTTTTGAAGGATGCGGCTGCATCATCAATATATGGTTCACGTGCACCATTCGGTGTAATCTTGATCACAACCAAATCAGGAAGCACGGAAGGCAAAACCCAGGTAAACTATAATAATAGTTTCCGCTGGGGAAACCCCATTAATATGAACCATATGATGAATTCGGTTGACTTTGCCAGTTGGATCAATGACACCAATACCAATGGAGGAGGTGGAACCTACATTACAAATGATCGTATGAAAAAGATTGTTGCCTATCACAATGCCAAACCTTACGGATCTGCACAACGTATCACTGACGATGGGACTATCTTGTACTCCCTCTTGGCCGGTGATAACGGATACTGGCAAGATGGCTATGTGACCGGGGTAGATGATATTGATTATTATGATATGATTTTTAAAAAGTGGACCTTCTCACAAGAACATAATTTTAGTGTCAATGGAGGCACTAAGAAGTTGAATTATTATGCTTCATTCAATTATCTGGACCAAGGTGGTTTTATGAATCTGGGAGAAGAGGGATTATCTCGCTACAATGGCACTGCAAAGATTGGTTCCGAACTGACTAAATGGCTCAAGTTTGACTATACAATGCGATTTACCCGGGAAGATTACAAACGCCCCGCAACAATGACTAACTCTCTATATTCGGACATGGCTCGTCAAGGTTGGCCTGTTTTACCTTTGTATGATCCCAACGGTTACTATTTTTATGCCCCTTCTCCCATATTGGGATTAGCGGAAGGAGGAACCGGTAAGATTCAAACGGATAACATGTATCATCAAGTGAGTTTTACTTTCGAACCGGTAAAAGACTGGATTACACACGTGGATTTCAATTACCGTATCAAGTCGGCCAATAACTACTGGGATAAACAAGTGCTTTACAACCATGATGTGGAAGGCAATGCCTATGCTTGCGACAAATATTCGAATGTACACGAAGATTATTATAAAGAGAATTATTATAATTTCAATATATATACCGAATACACACACCAATTCAACCAAAAGCATGATCTTCATATAATGGGTGGCTTCCAGGCTGAAAATCTGAAACAAACTCAATTCGGTCTGCAACGTGACGGTATTATGTTTCCGAATAAACCTCAGGTAGACTTGACTAACGGGCTCGATTACGACGGAAATCCCATAACCCCATCTGTCAATGGATCCCGCAATGACTGGGCTACAGCCGGATTTTTCGGACGTATCAATTATAGTTATGACGGAAAGTATCTGCTCGAAGCAAATCTCCGTGCAGATGGCACATCACGTTTCCGCAAAGGCAACCAGTGGAAAACCTTTCCTTCTTTCTCTTTGGGATGGAATGTTGCGCGTGAACACTTCTTTGAACCTTTGAACAATATTGTCAATATTCTTAAGTTTCGCGCTTCCTACGGTTTATTGGGAAACCAAAATACAACGAACTGGTACCAGACTTATCAAACCATGTCGGTGGGTTCTTCGAATGGCGCATGGCTGATGAATGGCAATAAACCCAATACCGCTTCGGCTCCGGGACTTGTTTCGGCTTCATTAACCTGGGAGACAATTGAGAGTTATAATTTAGGATTGGATTGGGGAGTATTCAATAATCGTTTGACCGGATCATTCGACTGGTATATCCGCGATACAAAAAATATGGTTGGCAACGCTCCCGAACTACCGGCTCTGCTGGGTACAGGTGTACCGATTACCAACAATACAGACTTGAGAACCTCCGGATGGGAACTTTCAATCGGTTGGAATGACCGCTTGAATAATGGTTTTACGTATGGCGCGAAATTTAACGTCTCGGATGCCCGTACGAAAATCACACGATATCCGAATAATCCGACTAAAGCAGTCAGTACGTATATTGAAGGACGCTATACCAATGAGATATGGGGATATACTACAGTGGGACTTGCAAAGACAGATGAAGAAATGCAGGCCCATTTGGCAACAATGCCTAACGGTGGACAAAGCGCATTGGGTTCGGACTGGAAGGCAGGAGATATTATGTATGCAGATATAAACGGTGATGGCAAGATTTCCGGTGGTTCGGGGACACTGAATGATACGGGGGACTGGACCGTTATAGGTAATACAACTCCCCGTTATCTGTTTGGTCTTGATCTGAATGCTTCCTGGAAGGGCTTTGATCTCCGTATGTTCTTCCAAGGGGTTATGAAACGCGACTTCTGGCAAGGAAGTACTTATCTGTTTGGTGCAAGCAATAGCGGAATGTGGCATGCTACCGGAATTGAAAGTGTAAGTGATTACTTCCGTAATGATGATACATGGTCGGTTCAGGAGGGCTATCAGAGTCCTAATCTTAATTCCTATTTACCTCGCCCACTATATAGCAATAAGAATCTACAGACACAGACCCGCTATTTACAGAGCGCTGCTTATATTCGTCTGAAAAACTTACAGTTGGGATATACATTCCCTACCAGACTGACTTCTCGTTATGGAGTCCAGAATTTACGTATATACTTCTCCGGAGAAAATTTGTGGACCGGGACAAGCTTGGTCGATCAATTTGATCCGGAAACAATCTCCGGTGGTTCGGGAGGTAACGGTTATCCGTTGTCGAGAACTCTGTCATGTGGATTAAGTGTAACATTTTAATGGAAGATAACAATGAAATTAAATATTCTACGTTTTGTATCTGTAGCATTACTTGCTACCTCGGTTGTTGCCTGTGAAGATTTTTTAGATAAGCAACCTCCTTCTTATGTAGTTCCGGAAGATTATTATCAAACAGAAAGCCAGGTTCAGGCCATAGCCAATAAACTATATACAGATGTATTGCCCTCTCATGGCGGGAATTATGGAACTTTTGCCTACGATGTTCACACAGACAATCAGGCAACTTTTTCCGCAGACGGCAGATATGCAACAGATCAGTGGAAGGTTGGGCAAACCAACGGCAACTGGTCATGGAGCAATATCCGCAATATCAATTATTCCTTGAATACAATATTAGGTTATTATAATCAAGGAGGAATTTCCGGCTCAGAGCGCAATATTCGTCAATATATTGGCGAGATTTACTTTTTCCGCGCTTACGCATATTTTGATATGCTTCAAAAGTGGGGAGATTTACCAATCTTGAAAGAAGCTATGCCGGATGATGAAACAATCCTGGTAGAGGCCAACAAACGTAGCCCACGCAATGAAGTGGCCCGTTTCATTCTTGCAGATTTAGACAGTGCACTAATTTATATGAGCGACAATTTTGATGACCGTCGCAATCGCCTGTCTCCGGATGTAGCTCTTTTATTAAAATCGCGTGTAGGATTGTTTGAGGGCTCATGGTTGCACTATTTTAAAGGAACTGCCTTTGTACCGAACGGTGAAGGTTGGCCCGGTAAAGATAAAGAGTATAATGCCAACTACGAATATCCTTCGGGTAATATCGATAATGAAATAACCTACTTCTTTACAGTTGCAGCAAAAAGTGCAGAAACTGTTGCTGATAAGTACAAAGGACAATTAACTCAAAATACAGGAATGGTGCCTCAATCGGAAACGGATCCTGACAATCCTTATTTCAGCATGTTTGGCAATATCGACATGTCCGGATACCCTGACGTTTTGCTTTGGCGTGAATACAGCAAAGGACTGAGTATTGTGAATAACATCGAGGTTTCGGTTCAACATGGCAACTATGGTACCGGTTTAACCCGCAGTATGGTAGAAGGCTTTGTCATGAAGGACGGCAAGCCTGTTTATGCATCCCATGATGATTTTTCTTATGATGACAAAACCTTGGCATCAGTCAGAGAAAATGCAGATCCCCGTTTACACATATTCCTGAAAGAACCGAACCAGAAAAATTTATTTAAGAATATGGATGCTGAAGAGGAAATGGGAATGGAGTATGAACCCTATCCGGTCATATTATCGACAAACGAAGAAAAAGGCTATAGTACAGGATATGCAATTCGCAAAGGTGGTACATTCGATAAAAAGCTGTGTGGTAACGGAACCGGCTATACCGGATCAATAGTATTTCGTGCAACAGAAGCTTTTTTGAACTATATGGAAGCTGAGTATCAGTTGACGAAGAATATAGCTTCAGGAAAGATATTGGAGTATTGGAAAACCGTTCGTACAGCAGCCGGCTTCAATGGAACGGCTATTGACCCTCAAGTGACTATCGCATCCACCAATATGGAAAAAGAGAAGTTAGATTGGGGCGCATACTCTGCCGGATCATTATTGACTGACCCTGTTTTGTATAACATACGTCGGGAGCGTCGCAGTGAATTAATGGCTGAAGGATTACGCTGGATGGATCTAATACGGTGGAGAGCATTGGAGCAGATGATGGTGGAACCGTATCATGTGGAGGGAATCCATCTTTGGAACACTCCGATGGAACAATGGTATGATGCCGGTCAGTTGGTTGCTGACGGTAGTTCATCGGCAAATGTCTCAAACGCCAGTTTAAGTGAGTATCTCCGGCCTTATCAGAAAAATATGGGATCCGGGAACTTATATAAGGATGGTTATATCTGGCATATGGCCCATTATTTACAACCATTGCCAATTAAACAATTCCTGTTGACAGCTTCTGACCATACATCCGTCCATTTATCTCCGCTGTACCAAAATCCATATTGGCCCACAACACCGGCAATGCCTGCAGAAAAATAAAAGGATAGTGATCAGTCTGATTGACTTTTCCTGAAATCAAGCTCCATCCCAAGCGTATAGATTATACTTTGGATGGGGCTTTTTTATAATAACAAAACCGGAACATATTTTCAAGAACAGAAATAACGATAAGTTATGGGGTATAAATTTTTTAATTGCTTGCGTCCCGATTTAAAGTGCTTACTTTGTGGTGTACTAATAAAAACACTATAAATAAATTCATTTATGTTAAGCGAAAAAAGAAACAGTATGCTTCACGGGGTCTTGTTAATAGCCCTGTTTTCATGTGCAGCCTTTTACATAGCCGACATGGAGTTCATAAAAAGACTCTCTTTCAGTCCGATGATCGTAGGTATTATTTTAGGTATGCTATATGCCAATAGCCTCAGAAACAATCTGCCGGAAACATGGGTACCGGGTATTCAGTTCTGCTCAAAACGTGTCTTACGGATAGGCATTATTCTTTATGGTTTTAAATTGACTTTTCAGGATGTGCTGGCAGTGGGGCTACCTGCCATATTTATCGATGCCATTGTAGTAGCTACAACTATTCTCGGAGGTATCTTAATTGGACGTATGCTTAAGATGGACCGTGGGGTCGCACTACTGACTTCCATTGGTAGCGGCATTTGTGGTGCAGCCGCTATTTTAGGGGCTGAATCGACCATCCAGACCAAGCCATACAAAACTGCGGTAGCTGTGTCCACCGTAGTTATTTTTGGTACTCTATCAATGTTTATCTATCCTATATTATATAGAAACGGAACTTTTATGTTGTCGCCCAACGAAATGGGAATCTTTACCGGTGCTACGTTACACGAAGTTGCACATACGGTAGGTGCGGGAAATGCGATGGGAAAAGAAATTTCCGATGTTGCCATTATCGTGAAAATGATCCGCGTAATGATGCTGGTTCCGGTACTGTTGATCACCAGTTTCATGGTATCCAGGGCAGCAGTGAAAACAGGCGGACAAGGCGGCCGCATGAAAGACATATCCATTCCATGGTTTGCCATCGGTTTTCTGGCAGTTATCGGTTTTAATTCTTTTGATTTACTGCCACAAGGGTTGATCACTTTCATCAATAATCTGGATACTTTTTTGCTTACCATGGCGATGACTGCATTGGGAGCCGAAACCAGCATTGACAAATTCAAAAAAGCTGGTGCCAAACCATTTATACTTGCTTCCCTGTTGTATCTATGGCTGATTGCCGGGGGATATTTTCTGGTTAAATTCCTTGCACCTGTTTGGATGTAAAAAAGTACCTTCCCGGATTCCGAAATGCCTTCGAAACTTTTCCGGTTGAGTTTTTGCAACTTTGTTGCACCTGCAATCCGCTACCTTTGCATCATAAACCTAATAATAAACATGATTATGGGACAATGCAAATGTGAAACGAATGCAAATATGCGGGTCAGAAATTGCCAGGAAGCAAATGGCTTCATAGGCGAATATTGGAAAGTAATGCTTTCATTGGTGATGTTGGTAGCAGGCGGTATAATGAATCAACTGGATATTGCTTTTTTCAAGGAAAATACAGTTTCTTTGGTTTGGTATGTATTGGCCTATCTGCCTGTCGGCTTACCTGTGATAAAAGAAGCATGGGAAAGTATTCTCCAGAAAGATTACTTCAGTGAGTTTACGTTGATGTCAGTCGCAACATTAGGCGCTTTTTATATCGGGGAATATCCGGAAGGAGTTGCTGTCATGTTGTTCTATTCAGTTGGTGAATTATTTCAGGATCGAGCAATAGACAAAGCTAAACGTAATATCAGTGCCTTGTTGGATGTCAGACCCGAAAAGGCAATGGTAGTGAGAGGGAATGAGATCATTACAGTCAATCCGAAGTCAGTCTTTATAAACGAAATTATCGAAATAAAAGCCGGTGAACGTGTACCGTTGGATGGAATTATGCTTAACGAAATAGCAGCATTCAACACAGCGGCCCTTACCGGAGAGAGTGTTCCACGAGATATTCGCAAGGGTGAGGAGGTACTTGCCGGTATGATTGTTACAGACAAAGTGATCCGGATGAAGGTGACAAAGCCTTTTGATAAAAGCGCATTGGCTCGTATTCTGGAACTTGTAGAGGACGCTTCTGAACGTAAAGCACCGGCCGAATTGTTTATTAGAAAATTCGCCCGTATATATACCCCTATTGTTATCGGCCTTGCCTTTTTGATTGTGCTGATCCCATATATCTATTCATTCATAAACCCGTTATTCGGATTTGTTTTTAATGATTGGCTGTATAAGGCATTGGTTTTTCTGGTGATTTCATGTCCGTGTGCATTGGTTATCAGTATTCCATTAGGATATTTCGGAGGAATCGGAGCAGCCTCCCGTTTAGGTATTTTGTTCAAAGGTGGAAATTATCTGGATGCCATAACCCGTGTCAATACAGTCGTATTTGATAAAACAGGTACTCTGACTAAAGGAGTTTTTGAAGTGGAATCCTGTGAAGTTATTCCAGGCGTTTCAAAAGAAGAACTGATACGTATAATAGCTTCCGTTGAGAAAAATAGTACTCATCCGATAGCCAAAGCTATTGTTAGTTATGCCGAAAAGAAAAAGATTGGCCTTACTGCTGCTGAGAATATAGAAGAGGTTGCAGGTTATGGGTTAATGACTGAGGTTGACGGAGAAAAAGTGTTGGTCGGTAACGCCAGACTGTTGTCGAAATATTCCATTGAGTTTCCGGCGTATATTCTTTCGATAACGGAAACAACAGTCGTATGTGCTGTCGGAAATAAATATATAGGTTACATTACATTGTCCGATGTGTTAAAGGACGATGCAGCAGATACTGTCAGATCACTTAAAGAGTTAAATATTAAGAATATTCAGATTTTGTCAGGTGATAAACAGAGTATTGTTAGCATTTTTGCAAACAAACTGGGACTTACCCGGGCGTATGGTGATCTGCTACCGGAAGGAAAGGTAGAGCATATGGAAAAGCTGAAGGAAAACAAAGATAACCGGATTGCTTTTGTCGGTGACGGAATGAATGATGCTCCGGTACTTTCCTTAAGTGATGTAGGTATTGCGATGGGAGGGTTAGGAAGTGATGCCGCTATTGAAACCGCAGACGTGGTTATCCAGACAGATCAACCTTCGAAAGTGGCGACTGCCATAAAGGTCGGACGTTGTACGCGCCGCATCATCTGGCAGAATGTATCGCTGGCATTTGGAGTAAAATTGCTGGTAATGGTATTGGGAGCAAGTGGTATTGCGACTTTATGGGAAGCAGTTTTCGCAGACGTAGGTGTGACATTGATCGCCATAGTGAATGCTATTCGTATACAGAAAATGATTAAATGAGAATGGAAAATTTGTGTTTGAAGATATTAGAACAAAGAGGAATAAAACCTACTGCCATAAGGATGCTGGTTTTAAAAGCTATGATAGATGCGGAACAAGCTGTTTCACTTCTTGATTTGGAGAACAAACTGGATACTGTGGATAAGTCGAGCATATTCCGAACGATTACCCTGTTTGTTTCCCAACATCTGGCACATAGCGTAGATGATGGTACAGGATCTTTAAAATATGCGGTTTGTGACAGTGAATGTACTTGTGCCGTGAAAGATTTGCATACGCACTTTTACTGTGAATATTGCCATAAGACTTTCTGCCTTGAAAACATTCATGTCCCCGTAGTAGATTTGCCTGAAGGATTTGCCGTACGAAGCATAAATTATGTATTAAAAGGATGTTGCGCGGAATGTGCGGCAGAGCTGAAAAAAGGCCATTAAAAATAAAAGAGGGTGTCCTAGCTGGGTACCCTCTTTTTTTATGTAAAAGTCCGAACTTTCCCAAGCTCGGACTTTTTA
>OGFW01000024.1_pt1 | contig 128059 bp, 147 predicted proteins | sample 1570991 | NCBI WGS metagenome assembly OGFW01 (sample SAMEA2582074, study PRJEB24529) | metagenome | biome: Human gut stool | place: China | collected 2011
GGGGGGGGGATAATATTGCTTGAACATCACTAGAAATATTTGTAGAATCAAGTAGATTTTCTGTATCTAAAATTGTTCTAACAAAAAACTACTATTATGCGTTTCTTACTCTTAACTATGACAATTATGTCCATTATAGGTTCAGTTTGGTACAACAACAAACTAGAAACTCAGCAAGAATTGGAAAGTGAATCTCTTGCTGCTGAATATGAAAAAGCTGAAGAAAAAGTCCTGAAATTGACTGATAAACTGGATAGAGAAATAAATGAAATGTCCAATGCTATCAATCTGGAAGAAGACATTTACCAAAAAAAGATATCAGCTTTACAAAAGGAAAGGGAAAGGGAAGCTCAAATAAACCAGCAAAATGCAGAAAGATCTCTACGAAGAAAAAAAGCGGCTTTGGAAGCAGCTATAGCCAAAAGGAAACTGACTGCGGAAGAATGGAAAACAACCCTGGCAACTTTTAAAACGCGCAGGGCGGAAATCGCTAAGTTGTTAAAAGAACACAGGGAACAGATAGCTTCCAACAACCAAAAACTGGCGGATAAAATCAGCGAAGATAGAAATAATATAGCTAAAAGGGAAGATGAAATGAGAAGGCAAGCCTCTGATCGTCTTGCTTGGGGCAAAGCAGGAGGAAGAGGGACAAGTTATGCCATCATAGAAGCCAAGGAAGCTATGATCAAGAAACATCGATCCCTGACAAGAGCCGTTAATCTGCAAAATCAGAAACTTATGGAATCCATTTCCAATATGGAAAACGAACTGGTTCAAATGGATAGAGCGGAAGAGGCTTTTATGGATAAAAATTCACCTCATAATAAACCGATAAATGCTAATTTAGATGATTCCAAAGAATTTGTAGCTGAAATTGACGATGCAGATCCAGAACTAAAAAAACTTGCTGACAGCCATAAAAAAACGTTGGAAGAATTACAGAATTCTTTCGATGAAGCAGAAGAGAAAAAAGCCAAACTTATAAGGAATTGGGAAAAAGAACGCCAAGGGTTTAGTAGGGCTAAGACGGAATTGATCAAAAATCATCATTCTGCCAAAAATAATGCACAATTTACAGGATACGCTATCATAGGTCTCTTTGCTTTACTATCTTTTCTGTCTTTTTGCTTTTCAAACAGATACGAATCATAAATAAACTATCAAGCATTTTCAAAATGGCGGTTACTTATCGTAATCGCCATTTTTGTACACATCTCACCTGCTGTTCTTCCTCTGTCGCTGGATAGTAATCACCTGCTTTTTCACTGACTCAAGCTGGGCTTTCAAACTTTCAGTTGTTTTTTGAGCTTCAGCAGCATTTACTGCCTGCTGCTGAATGATATTCAGAGTTTCCTGGAAATAACTTGTGAGCGTTTCCAAATTTCCCCTGTAGGCGATGCCCTGGGCTTTAACAGCTTCAATAAATTGACGACTAAGATCCTTGCTTTCTTCCGTACTAATTTTGCCGTCAGCCATGGCTTTCCGAATTTCCGGAGCCAATTCTTTACTTACTTTATTGAGAGCTTCTTTAACACCTCTTTTCTGACCAGGCCGGGATAAATCCGGATTTTTGAGAGACTCCTTATATTGTTGTTCCTGTTCTTTTTCTTTCTTTTCCTGTTCCCGGATTTTTTTCTTCAATTGTTCCTGCTGTTCTCTCATCTGCACTTCTGCCAATTTTTGAATCCTGTCTTCTTCCTCTTTTTTCACAGCATTCTTTTGCTTGGCTTCCGTGTTTCTTTGCTGCGCTTCATCTCTGCGTTCCTGAGCCGCATTAAGCGCGCGTCGGTCAGATAATGCCCGTGTTGCCTTTTCGAGGTTGTCTTCCGCCGCATACTGAACATCCATAGCCTCCACCTGCTTTTTCCTCGCTTCTGTCAGGGCCTCATCATGAACTTTGTATGCTTTCTTTCTTGAATCATCAGTGCTCAAATCTCCCCCCTGGTCAATCAATGCTTCATCAGACCTTTTCCTTCTGTTTTTAAGCTCGTTCAGTTGTGCTATCTGTTGACGGCCATTCCCCGCATTCAACACCTCTTCCATCAATTGGCGGGCAGAACGGAAATTCTGTCCAAACATGGCATTGCCTTTCTGCAGCCAGCTTTCATCCAATCTGGAGGTATCTCCCCCATTTTCTATAAGCGTTTTTATCCATTTTCGCATATCATCCGAAGATATACGCCCCAGCCCAGTAAAACCGCCTGATCGTTCAGTGGCATTTCGAGCCGTTTTTGCCACAGACAGTAAATTCTCCATAATCTGCTGTTCTTTCTTTCCTATCTGCCCATCAAGAATAGTTCTTTCTTTAGATGATAAAATTCCGGAATTTTCGAAAGCCGCTACGCGAGACGTCAACTGCTCTGTCGCCTCTCTGGCTTTGGCCAGTTCTTCTTCTGCACTCCTGACGTTGAACGAAGCCGCTTCCTCCGATTCGGCTCGATGCCTGGCATTGGCATCCATTCGTATGCCTTCCTGGACGCGTTCCAGTTTTCGTCGGGCCTCGGAACTGTTGGGATTCCCATATTTCCCATCATAAAAATCTGTCTCGGCATCCAACAAACGGGCACGATCCTGCTCATCAAGGATTTTGGACTGCAAATCAATCAGGCGCTGCTGCTCCCGTACAGATTCCCGCAAAGCTTCCGTCTCGATCTTTCTATTGCTGGCAATTTTTGAAGTAAGATCGTTCTCTGTTTGTAAAATCGCTTCATGGTTTAATTGGGCTTTCAACTCATTCGCCTCCTGAATGAGCTTTTCCATGTTTTTCTTCTTTTCTTCCGCCTGCCGCTCCAATTCGTCGCTTTTGGTCTTGAAGTGGTCAATCAAAGCGGTAATGCCGGCGGTCAGCCCCTGGATCAGCAGCATGGCCCAGCCCAGCGGCCCCATCGCCGTCTTGACGGTCGTTCCGAACAGGCGGATGAACGGGATCGCCCCGCGAAGGGCGCTGGACATGCCCAGGATGCGCGTTGCCGCAAGGGTAATCTGCCCCGCCAGCCCCTTGACCTGCGTGGAAGTGAGTTGTCCGGCATCCCCGGCGGTCTTGATGCGCCGTCCCAGATCCTGGATATTTTTCAGGGCGTCCGCCTGGGCCACGTTGTCCCCGGCCTTCCGGGCTTCTTCCAGTTTGGCAATGTAGGATTCCAGTTCGGCCTGCAGTTCTTCATAGGTGGCGGAGGCGCGGCGGTTGTTGGCTTCCAGCCGTTCCACCGTGGTGGCGGCGGCCTGCTGCCTCCGGGCCTCCGCGGCTTCCGCCTTTTCCGCGGCCTTGTCGGCCGCATCCATTTCCTTGTTGTAGCCGTCGATGATTTGTTGAAGGTTTTCGTCAAGGTCATCTCCCCATTTCGCCCCAAGGTCCAAATCAGACATTTTGTTATTGAGGACTTCAAAGACGTCATCCACCTGTTCCAGCTTCTTCCTGAATTCCTCGGAGGTCAGCACGGCGTTGGTGACTTCGTCAATAAACCCGGTCAATCCCGGGTTGTCGTTGAAGGCGGCTTTCATCCGGGAGCCGGCGGCGGTCAGGGCGTCGGCGTATTGGTCAAGTTTGGAATTGGCGTTTTCCAGGGCTTGTTCATATTCCGCCCCCATGCCGTCCTTCATGGCGGCGCCGGTTTCTTCAGCGACCGTTTTGACACGGGAAAGGGAATCCGCGATCTGGTCCATCACGCCGGAGGTCTGCGAAATGGATTCGCCGGATTCCCGTATCCTGTCCAGGGATGCGGCGGCTTGAGTGGCTCCGGAGGTGTCGGCGGTCGTTTTGATGTTGATGTTCAAGTTTCTGTCTGACATATAACCTTAATTATCCTATGGTTTAGCGATTGTTGCCATTATGGATAAATGGGCTGTGGAAAAGAAGGATGCACACTGGCTATCAAAATTGTAAACCGTTATAACGGAAAAAATCCGAAGGCATGAAGAGTATCTGTCATAAATGCTCTAGGCTGGTTTAGTCATTGAATACGTGTGAATAAAAAGTTTCGTATGTGAAATTACTGGATTGAAAAACGCACAAAACGTATTGACAAGATACTCTCCCTTGGTAGGGTGACATCACCAAGCCTCCCCCGGGTAAGCTGGTAGTCTTTTGACTCGCCAGAAGCTCCCCGAATATGGGGAGGTGTTTTTTTAGCAAATCTCTATGCAATATACTAAGCCGCATCTTTCATTTGAAGATCAAGCTGATCGGCTTATTCAACGGGGTTTGATCGTGAGAGATAAGCAACAGCTTATACAAATTCTCAAACAGGTAAGTTACTACAGACTTAGTGCGTATTGGTATCCTTTCAGAGAAAAGGATGAACAAGGGAAAATAAAAGACAACCTATGTACAGAAATTACGCTTGAACGTGTTTGGGATCACTACAGGTTTGACCGCCGACTTCGAGTTCTATTTGTCGATGCCATTAAGCGTATAGAAATTGCTCTAAGGACACAACTTGTATACCTTTATACGGAAAAACATTCTCCTTTCGACTATGTGAAACCTTCTTCTTTCCCAACATGGAAATACTGTGAAGACAAGATAAAAAAGATTGAAGAGCAGGCGGGAATCAAGAATGGATCCTGTACAGAAAGATGCAGACATGAGTGCATCAAGCATTTCTTTAAAAAATATGGGGATTCACATCAGCACCTTCCGTTATGGATGTTTTCCGAAATAAGCGATTTCGGATTTACGTCTCTATTTTTCGAACATGCCGGACGAGATATTCAAACAGAAATAGCAAAAGAATGGGCAGTAACTCCTGAGGTTCTTAGGTCATGGATGAGGTCATTAAACACATTGAGAAATACATGTGCCCATCATGGGAGGCTGTGGAACAACGTATGGGGAACACCTCCGAAACTTCCTCCATGGCATAGCCAAAGAGGATGGTACGCCCGATATTCTCTGGAAAAAAGGCAATGGATATTACCTCAAAACAATAAGAGTATTCAACCTTCTTTTGCCCAAGACAGAACAGCTATGCTGCTTTTCATTTGCCGATATCTCCTAAAAAAAATTATTCCTTGTACAGAATGGCCCAAAAGAATGGAAAATTTGTTTTCCGATTTTTCAAATAAAGGAATTGATTTCCCAAATATGGGATTCTCAAATTCTGAATGGCAAAAACACCCGATATGGAAAAATTCCATTACTTCTATATAACGTATCTTATCCTATTTTCAAACGGGCGTTGCACAAAGCAAGCATGACTTCCCGGCGGGCGCTTTTGGGAACGTGGGGAGGCAGGGGATTGCCGACGCTCACCACGTCATAGCTGCGGGCATAATCCTCCGGATTCGCCGTCCGGCTGTCCCAGTTCCACCAGGACCACCGCCCGGCCCGGTTCAGGGGCGTCCACGGCTCGTCAAGCCGGACACGCTCCCGGCCGCAGACATCCATGACGGCCCGGCAGATGGTGAGGTCTTCCGGGGCGAGCGGGGGGATAGCGGCGCATTCCAGAGCTTCGGCGGCCATTCTGGCCGCCCGGCCGCTCAGGGCGTAGCAATTTCCGTAGGCGGACCGTTCGGACGGGTTCCGGGGGACCCGGTATCCGGCGGCGTGCAGCGCAAGCCCGTTGTGTTTCATTTCCCTGACCCAGCCGCCCGACAGAAGCGCCGTGTCGGAGTCAATCTTGACGACGGTATCGCCATCCGCCGCCCCCCCGGCCAGCGTGGCAATGATTCCCCGGACGCACTCCGGGCCGCGCAGGTTGCCGCAGCGGGGGAAAGAGCTCCGGCGATACCGCGCCCCATACGCTACAAGAGCCCTCCTGGCCTCCGGGGGCACCGGGGCGGCGCTGTCGTCCACCACCGTAACTACCGCCTCCGGAAGAGCCGTCCTGGCGCACCGGACGCAGGCCACGGCTTCCTGCGCGTCTCCGGCATAGGTGAAGGTGTATATCCTGATCATGACATTCCGGAGGGGCCGAAGGTTCCCGGGTGGATTTGGAGATAAACCGTGCCAGCCTGGTGCTGCATCACCTTGTTGTCGTCGATGGTGGCCAGATGGAAATAATATTCATAAGGGGTTTCCCGGTCTTCCTCCGCGAGCCTGACGGGGTCGGAAACGCCGCCCGCGGCGGACAGAGAGGAGCCGAGGTATTTCGTATCCTTGTCCAACTGGATCTTGAGCCAGATTTCCCCGGAGGTGACGGGGCTTTTCACCCATCCCCCGGAGCCATCCCCTTCCGGAAGCAGCCCCCCGATATAGTTGCCGGCAAAGATAGCCTTCCCCTGGCGGATGTAGGCGTCGGACACCTTGCCGTCGCTCCCGTAAGACAGACGGCATTGGAATCCCACCTCAACAGCGCTTGTTCCCCACGCGGGAGGCTCCTGGGCCTGCAGCAGTTTTACGGACGGCCCGACGCAGGGAAGCTCCGGGACTTCATCGTCCGCTCCGGAAGAGCCTCCGCCTCCGCTGCCGGATCCTCCGCCCGAAGAACCTCCCCCGGAAGACGTGGACGAGTTCGCCCAGGCCGTCCGGCGGAGCGCCTCGGCAAGCTGCCGGCTCCGGTCGATGGAGTCCTGCAGGGAGATCTGTTCCGGGGCTCCCACCGTCACGTCGGAAACTCCCGTTTTAAGGTCGAGGGATATTTCCTGGATGACGGACCGCATGGTTTCCCATTCCTTCAATCCCCCCGTGATGGAGAGGCGCCCCCCGCAGACCTGGTCAAAGTCGTCGTGGACGGTCGCGGATCCGTCATAGGGCAGCGCGCGGGTGGCTTCGTAGTAGGATTTCAGGAAATTTTTATACAGTGCGGAGGTGTCGTAGCTGCCCGATGTTCCGCCGTCTCCGGGGCCTCCGCCGTCGGCGGATACGCTTTCCTCCGTCCCTGCCCTGTCCACCCGGTAGGACGCGTAGCCGACATTCGTCGTGGTCACTTCAAACGTCAATGTTCCGATCCAGCGGTCCCCGGTTCCGGATTTTCCGCCGTATTCCGGAAAATATTGCTTCACCGTGTCGGGGGGATCCGTCGCCCGCACCCTCAAATCCACCCGGACCCTGCCCCATTTGATTCTCGCGCTCCTGCCGTTGATCTGGCCGGAGGTCAGTTCGTGGGTGATGGCCGCGCTGCTGTACCCCCGGTGTTCCGCGTCAGCCGGCGTGATGGACGTGATTTTCGGACTGTCCACCACTTCCAGGCCGGCGCAATCCTCCAGGGCCGGAGCCCAGCGTTTGACGCGGGCCGCCCACTGGGCCGTGCCGGTCGGGAATTTGTCTCCCCGGACAATCATCCGCGGGGCGTCGTAACTCAACGAGCCCGTTTCCTTAGGGCTGTATTGCCCGGCAGTGTCGGAGACCTTGACGCCGCCCGGAACATCCACTTCCGCCGTCACCACATAGGGCTGGGACAGGGAGGAGCCTGAGGGATAGACGGACAGCGCGCGCTGAACCCGGGAGACAACGGAAGCGTTGCAGGTCAGCCCCACGGCCGGAGGAACCAGATCGGGACGCGCCTTGAGGGACAGGGCGCTTACGTCCACGGCGGACAGGTCGAGCACGACATCCGGCAAATGGGCATGGTCGGCAATGACCAGCGTGGCGGAGTCGTCCGCGCCGTATTCAAACCATGCGGCCATGTTGGGCCGCCATTGCTGGACCTGGACAAGCAGGGAGGCATACGTTTCCGACGCGTAGGCAAACGGTATGATTTCGGCATCCTTGTCGATCCGGAGGTCGTATTTGATGGGAACCAGGGCCGTGCTGACGGCGTGGTCCAGCACTCCGGAGAGGGCGTCCCGAATGTTCGCGGTCGCCTGTTTTTCCTGACCGCTTCCGCCTGTGCCCTGGCGGTATTTGGCAAAGATGCCGTTGGCGCGGCCTTTCACGAAGTACTGGATGTTGCTCAGATTCCACCAGTAATCGCAAATCCTGATGTTCCAGCTCTCGGAGGTTCCTTCAAGGGAGTGTTCCAGGTCGATGGCCGGACCGATAAGCAGGGTTTTCCCGCGCCAGACGACTTTCACTATTTCCCCTTCTTCAAACGGGCAGGAGGCAAACCGGGAGACCGGCGCGCGGAAGGAGACGGAGGCTCCCCCGAAGGAGAGCCGGTTGTAGGACGGGCTTTCGGCCATGTCCAGGAAGTCGGCGGAAGATACGTCAAGGGTTTTCACAGGGGGCGGCCGAGGGTGAAGTTGTAGGAGACAATAAGGCGCAGGCCCTGAACCTTCGGCTCGGCGTCGGCGATGACGGCTTCAAAGCGCTGTTCACGGCCGCAGGCGTCGGTCCAGGTCCATTCCCCCTTTCCCGCCGTTTTCCATTCGTTGAGCCATTCGTAAAAGGCGCTCCACGCGTCCATGTGGGAGGCGCATTCCCGCACGGTGGAGACGGTGAAGGACAGGGACAGGTTGCCGAATGCGTCCAGCCTGGGGAACGGGCTGTTGATGATCGGCGTGGCGGACGTGCCGAACTGCACCGGGAAAGCGTGTTCCGGCAGGGAGTCAAGCAGGAATTCCCCGGCTCGCACGACGGGGCGCCCGTCAAAGGTGATGGAAAAGGGAGAAATGGTCGTGTCCATGCCTCAATAATGGTGGGGGGGTTCAATCCACGCACACCTTGCGGAGTGCGACTGGCCGCCCCTCCCCATGCAAACAGAGGGGCGGCCCCGGCTGTCATGCCCCGGCGGAGGCCGGGAAGGCGATTTCTTCCGTGGGCGTCAGGGAATTCAGGGAGGACGGGATCACTTCAAGCGTCAATTTCGGCGTGATCAGCTTGTTGTTTTCCGTGGGGATTTCCACCTTGAGCAGCGCCGCGACTTCCAGGACCATCATTTCTTTTTTGTCTTCCTGGTATTTGGTGAGGCGCGCCCATACCTTTTGCCCGTAGATGTTCCGGGAAAAGGGCTGCACTTCCTTCCCGGCTTCCAGCCTGTCGCACTGGTAAATCACCTGCCAGCAGACCGGATTAACCTCCGTGGAGTTAATCTCGATGGTGTTGCCCGTCACTTTGGTGTTCTTCCGCGTCACATAGGAGGTCGTGTCGCGGGAAAATACCGTGCGGGCGTCGTCTTCCGTGGTCGGCGTGATTTTGTAGTCGATGACTTCGTTGGCCATCATCCAGGCGTCGGAGTCCTTCGCCGGCTTGAATTGCTCGTCCACCGTGTCCGTGCCGCTTTCGGCCGTGACTGTCGTTCCGAACGGGCACAGGTCGAGAAAGGTGCCGACCAGCATTTCCTTGTTGTAGAGTTCTGACATGGTTGTTAGCTTCTTACGTAGTCAATAAAGGTCACTTTCCCGGCGTCGGCGTGGACTTTGTACACGTCTTCCGGGATGTGGACGATTTTTCCCCGCGCGGCGATGCCGTGAGGGAGTTCCAGCTTGTTGACGGCCACCCGGCATTTGACGATGCGGGGCGCCGGAGCAGTAGCGGCCTCCTGGGCCGCGGCGGTGGTGGGTTTAGTTGCCATGTTTCAATATGGTGGTTTGTTCAAGGGTGAGCGTAACAGCCTTGTTGGTCATCTGCACCCGGCTTGACTCCGTGCCTGTGACTTTGAGCTTCATACAGGTGAGCCAGCCCGGTTCCCGATGCCCGTCAAGCCCGATGGCGAGCAGGTCTGCCAGATCGTCCGCATCCCAGCCGAGGACGGCGGTTGCGTCGGATTTTTTCAGGAGGGGATTGCTTTCAATGACGATTTTGGTCGTCAGAATGACGGCATTCGGGCCGCCCTGTTCCTGCAGGGGTTTTCGTTTCGGAGCGCATACCAGCACGCAGATTCCCAGCCTGGACAGCTTTTGAGTAATCAGGGTTTTCAGGTCGGCGTCCCAGCCGCGCATGACAATGCCGGGATCCTCCCCGCCGTTGTAACGGGCACACAGGGCAACGATCTTCCGATAGATTTTTTCCCCGGCGGCGATGCGCGGGCTTGCAGGTAAAGCGCTCATAGTTCACACCAGTTCTGATAGGGCTGTCCGGCTCCGTACACCTCTGCGCCGTCACTTTCCGAATCGTACGGGGCAAGATAAAACCTGCCCTCCCGGACGGCCCGGAAAATCTCGCCGGCCGTGCTGTACTGCTTGGCGCGGGGGGATCCTTCCAGGTCGCCCATGTCGGGCAAGTCGGCCAGCATGGCGTGACGGATCCAGACAAGCGTCGGGTGTTCCAGTTCTTCCGGCACCCTGTCCTGACCTGTCGCCAGGATGGGATATTTCCCGGAAGAATTAACGATTCCGGCGACAAGGTTGCACGTCGTCCTGATCAGGGCGCCGGCCCGTTCCGGGGAATCCCCTTCCGCTCCTGCCGAGTCAAACGCCGCGATTTCGGCGTCCGCCAGGAAGGCCCGCAGGGTGTTTTCCGTGATCTGGACCAGCGCCATGACGTTTACACGCGGATGGAGAGTTCACATTTGGCGGCGGTATTGTCGCCGCTGGCGGTGTCTGCCACAGCCTTGAGCCGGATGTAGCGTCCCATGCCATAGGGAACCCGTCCGGCGATGCCGTTCGCAAGAGCTCCTGCTTCTTCTCCCGCCGTGGGGGCCAGGGAGAACCCCGGCACATCGGCCCAGCTATCGCCGTTCCCGGAGGCTTCCAGGGTCAGCGTGATCTTCTTTCCGGCAGCCAGGGACGGAAGGTTTTCGTGCTCGATGACGATGGACATTTCATCAATGCCGCCCGTCTGTCCCGCATCCAGCACTTCGGAATAGGCCGTCTTGCCCGTGCCCGGCATGTTCATCCGGGCCGTCAGCAATTCGTCCTTGCGGGTGTGTCTGATAGGGTTCACTGTCTAAGGTTCCTTTCCGTTTTATTGGTTCTTCCGGTTGCTCACTTTTTTCGGCGCATGCTTGCCCCAGTGGGAAATGCCCGTGATGGAGGACAGGTCGCTTTCGTTGTTGACGATGGAGTCCGTCACCAAAATCGGGATGCCGTGGGCGTGGGTCGGAATCGGGGCGGATCCGGAGGAATCCCCTCCCGCCTTGCCGCCGTCCACGGAAACGCTCACCACCTTGCGGCTCTTGCGGAGCTGCTCCAGGGCCATGCGGTTCATGATGAATTTCGTTACGCGGACGCCCGCCGGGAACAAAGCCAGCAGTTCCGCCAATTTATCGTCATCCAGCGTCGTTCCTTCAGCGGTGCCGATATTTTTCAGGCGTGCGGCGGACAGCTTGGAGTTGTTGACCAGGGCGACAAAGGCGGTCAGATCGGCAGCTTTGCCGGGAATGGCGCCCTGCTCGCCCGTTTCCGGATCCTTGCCGGGAATAAGCGCATCCTTGAACGTGCCAAGAGTAATTCCCTTGTCGCGGCCCCAGCGCCAATGCACGCCTTTGGGACCCTCCACAACGGCAAATACGGACGTTCCGTCGTAATTGTCGGCGGCCTTGGAGCTGTCCGCGCTGATGATCATCGTGTCGTCAATGAAATCGGGAAGCCCGGGAAAGCCGTTCTTGTCGATTTTCGTTCCGTAAAAACCCTGGGCTCCCAGGGAAAGCAACACCCCCTCCGTAATACCGGAAGCTTCATCGGCCAGGACGGCAGCTTCCCCGTCGTCAGAGCTTTCCAACGTAATATGATCCACAAAAACGATGGAGGAAATGGGAAACAGTTCCACGTTCCTTGATTCGTAAGTGCAGGACGTGTATCCGATGGGAGCATTGGCCGGGCGGAACCGGGCCCGGGGGATGCCGGTGCGCACATAGGTTTTGATGATGGTTTTGGAGCCCACCACGGAAGCAAGCTGCGTTACTTCCGGGGCGGAGCATCCCACTTCTTCGATCAATCCGATGTCGGATGCCGAACCATTGCGTTTCTGAATGTCCAGTAGAGTCAAAAATGACATGGCTTAGTTCTTTTCCCTGTTGATGTTTTCAATGATGCGGTCACGTCCGGTAGGCTCATTCCCGCCGTTGCCGTTATTGACCTTTCCGGCGACCACCGTCGTAAAAGCGGGGTTCGGATTGATGGAGGCGATCAGAGCCTTGCCGGCCTTGATATTGGCCGTCAGAGCGGTCTTCAGGGCCTCTTTGGCATCTTCATCTTCCGGAGCAATCTTGCCGGCCTTGATGGCGGCTTCAATTTCCGCGTCGATAAGAGCCGCCTTGGAGGCTTTCACCTCGGCAAGCTCGGCTTCCGCCGCTTTCAGTTTGGCTTCGGTTTCGTCCAGCCTGGACTTGGCCGCCTTGCAGGAGGCCGCTTCCTTTTTGGCGTCCTCCGCCTCTTTTCGGGCCGCTTCAAGTTCCGTTCTGGACTTCTCGCCGCCCTCGGATTTCTTCTTCAGGTCGTTGATTTTGTCCTCCGCGATCTTGCCGGCCTTATCAGATGCGGCTTCCTCTTTGGTGAGGACACCGCATTTAACCAGTAGTTCGTACATTGTTGTATGTGTGTTATTCGTTTGGTCATGAACAGCGCCGGTATCCTCTCCGCCGCTATTCAAAGGCATGTCCGGTTCAAGAACCGTGAAATTCTCAAGTCTGGCCTTGCCGGCCGCAATGCGGGCAATATTCTCAAAGGCCGGGTCATTCACCAGAGAGCCCACCTCAATGTCATCAGGTTCAAGGCCTATGGGTCGGCAGGTTGACGTGTTGAGCCTGAACGCCGGAGAAAAATAGCTGTAGTCACGCCCCAGCACCGCTTTCCTGCCGCTTTCCGTCCATTCCCCTTTGAGGATGACGCCCACGCCGTCCATGTAGTCAAAGGAAGCGGGAATAAAGGAAGCGGGTCCCGTCTTGTGGTCAAAGTAACAGACGGGCCGCACGTTTTGAGTGAGCTTCAACGCAAGATCCCGCTGCAAAGCCTCCAAGCAGAAGCGGTCCACAATCACTTTCTGCCGTCCTCCAATGGATGCATTGATGAAATGTTCCCCCTCCGGCATGTACACGATACAGGCCGGAGCGTCGCCAAACGCAAGAGGAACGTTGAATTCAAAATCCATGCCTCAAGCATGGCATGAAACGGAAAAGCGTAAATAGTCGGGGCTGGATATGTGTTTCAGGCATCAAGAGACGCCGCCAGAACGTCCATGAGCTTGACGCCATAGGCGCTGATCAGTTCTTCGCCGGTCGGGATGGCGTCCGGCCAGGGGGCCTGTGTGATGGATTGGCGCAGGGCATACACCGCACGCACTCCCCCGCCGTCCACGGCTTCAAACAGGGCGTTCTTGTTGGGGATGGTGAACAATTCCCCGATTTCGGATTGGTAATCGGCAGCCCGGCGCCCGTGGGCTTCCGGAACAAGGGGAATGGTCAACGCCCCGGCATTTTTAGCCGTAATTATCCCGCCGCTTATTTTATGCCGCAGGGATCCGTCCTCGTCGGGATTGGAGATAACCGCTCCGGAAGCATCCGCAGAGGAAAGGAACCATTTACGGGCAATATTGGAAAACCAGCCTGTCGACATACGCCCCGGACCGTGCGTAGGAAGAGAATTGTTGATCCAGTGTTCCCGCCCTTTGCCGTCGTACCAGGACGCCAGATAGTCCCGCAGGTATTCGCCGCTTTCCCGGTTCGCGGATTCCAGCGTTTCCGGAGCGGCTATCTTCATAGCATCGTCAAGCGCGGCATCAAAGCCGCTCATGTCAATTTCAATGTTCATGCCCGTCATTCTTTCTCGACGGTTGTTTTTGATTCGCGCATGGAGTTCCAGCCGGCTTCAAGAGCGGCATGCTGGACCTTGACCAGCCGCTCTTCCAGCTTGGAGGTATCTATTTTGTCCCACAGGGACGGCACCTGCTCACGGGCGAACCGGATGACTGTTTCCAGGTCTTCCCCGGCTTCGACGGAGGCAATAAGGGATTCCATGAATCCGGCAACACCGGAGGTCAGTTCATAGGCCGCCTGGTCCGTCTGGCGTCCGACACGGGAGGCAATCCGGTTAATTTCTTCAATGTGCTTTAGCGTTTTTTTTACGCGCCGCATGTACCAGAGATTCCCTGTCCAGGTCATCCATTTCCCCCGGTTCCAAGCCGGCGCTCCCAAAAGAGGGAGGCTGATAGAGCTTCACCCCTTCTTCGGGCATGGGGATGTCAAGCCAGTCGTAAACCTGTTCTTCAGCGACGGGAACAATCCTGGTTGCCTTGTCCACCCAGTCAAGTTTTGCCAAGCTCATGCCGGAGGACGGGTCCTTAAAAGAGATGACGGGCAGATGTTCCGGGCGTCTTCCCAGGTTAAGTTCCAGGATGGCTGGGACAAGCTGCTGATTGAGGACGCCGGCAACGTATTTCCCGCGGGCAAGAACAACCTGATTTTCCGTATTTTCGTGCACTTCGCCCAGGGCGCGATTGCCGCCCGTGCTGGAAACGGAACTGGTGAGGGTTTGCCCCAAAATCAGAATATCGCATGCCTTGTTGGCCTCTTCGATCATGTTCAGGTGCGGAAGCTGGTTGCCTCCCTTGACGGCGTCGTGAAATTGCACGTCCGCATCCGGGGCCGTTACAAGGATGCCCGTCTGTCCGAATTTCACCATCTGGTCAAATAGCTTTTTCTGTGCCAGGGTTCCCGATGCTTTTCCATGACGCAGAGGAGATCCGAATATCTGGCAGAACTCCATGAACCAGGATAATCCGAATTTGGCCGCGCCGAACCAACCGACCAGGGCCAGAAGGTTGGCGCCGTAAACAGGATGGTCAAGCCCGTCGCAGTTGAGGGACGCAATGAATTTGTTAGGGGGGAATTCCATTTCGGGACCGCACCCTACTCCGTCTGGACATAGTACAAGACGGTCGATTTGAGCCGGGTAGCTGGACCATTTGTAAAATGTGGATGGAATGGGGCAATAGGCGCGGGGCGCACGGATATGGCCGGGGTTCCACATGATTTCCAGCACACCCACGCCGCGTTCCGGAGCTTCCGCCAGGGCTCCAATCAATCCGTTCATGTCCAGTTCCCATTTTCCCTGTTCAAGCCGGCAGCAATACAGGGCGGATTCCACCAGATCCGCGTACCGACTGGCCGTTGGTGTCGGCTTTTTGCCTTTCTCGGCCCAGGGAGACACGGTAAGTTCCAATGCCTGAACCTTTTCGCGGAGCTTCCGCAGGTTTCCCCGCAGCCGAGGCCATTCGATTTTCATCGAGCGAAATACTCGTTCCAAGTCGAGCATATTACCCGTCTGAATGCTCTCGCGGGCATTTTTCAGCACCCGGGGCGTGATGCTGGTGTAAAAACCAAGATACCCTCTCTCCTGGGGGGAACGATCCTCGAAAATTTCAAAGTCGGCGGTCTTGGTTTTCCTGGCGGCCTTTTGGCTGCGGGTTTTCTTGCTCATAAGGGGAGTGAGGTAACAATTAAACGAGAGCCTGCGCCACGCTGAACGCATCGTCGCAGCGGTTCAGCCAGCCCTTCCCGAAGGTTGGAAACTGCTTGCACGAACGGTAAAACGCCTGACGCTTCTCCTGCAGGGCGATAAGGAACACCGCTTCACCCGTAGCGGCCAGCTGGTCCTGCAACTCCTGCCGGGTCCTGGGGCCGACAATCCCGTCCACCACAAGCCCGGCGCCGTGGATGTTCAATGCACGTTGTAGGATCTTCCCGGTATTCCTGCTCCCGGAATTGAAATAATGGTCGCGCAGGATGAATTCAATGCCAGGAAAAGCGTCGGAACCCAGCCAGGAACGCACGGCGGCGGTACTGTCCAGGACGTACTGAAGACAACCTTCCCAGGCATCTTCACGCCTTCCGGCATCCAACAGGGCCTTCAATCTGTTAAACACGTCCGGTTCAATGCCGTCGCAAATGCCGCAAATCTCCCACTTGCCGCCCTTGTCGGCGGCGGGAAGGCGGGAAACGCGCAGGGAATCCGGCCCGGTAACGCGGCTGTCTTCAAACCGGAGGATGGCCGCAGCCATCTTTCTTTCTGTAGTATTCATTCGTTCAGATTGTCGATAAGTTGCACAAGCCGCTTGCCTTCCACGGTGTAGCAATGACACTTGGCATGCAAATGCCACTCATTGAATTGAGCCAGGAAAAAAGCGGCGTCTCTTTCGGTAAGAAAAATTTTCATCCACTGCTCCTTTCCGGGTTCGTCCACAATGAGTATGTACAGGGTAGGCATGCAGAAACTATTGATTATTAACTAAAGGGAACTGGTGAGAAAAACTTTACAGTTGGAACTAGTCCCTGTTGTCCAGAAATTCTTCATGCGCCTTGCGGACGAACTCACAGCCGGAACACTTATTTTCCGCATCAATGCGTTTTTTGCGTTCGTCATCATAGAGCCGCTCATAACGTTCCGCCCGTTTCATTTCCCGCCACAGAAAAATTCCCATGACCGCGGCCACGCTCGCCCCGTTCTGGATGTACTCCAAAAACGGGTTGCCTGACGTGACGGACGCAATCACGGACAGGGCATTAGCCCCCAGCAGGCCCGCGTTGACAACAGATCCGGTCATGGCTTCACTTTTTCAGGGATTGAACGACGGGCGGAACGTCCGTTTCCGGCTGGGCCTGGGAATAGGAGATATGCCCCGGCTCCAGCACCAGGCAGGAACCGTCCTTGCATACCACCGTCTTTTTCGGCGTCACGTCAACGGAATGGCCGCAGCCACCCAGCAGAGCGGAAGCCGCATAGGCAGCACCTGCCAGGACTACCCACAAAAGGCGTTCCCACCACTTCAGGCCGGTTTTAGTTTTGCTTTTTTCGTAGGCATCTTTCATGCCCTGCTTCCCCGCCTCAAGGGCGGCCTGCTTTTGCTCGTCACTTAATTTACTCATGGTTTTGCTTTGTGAAGTATTTAAAAAATGCCACGGCTCCAGGGTCGGTAATGATGAACTCCGGGTAGTCCGAGACTGTAAAAATCCTGCGGCCTTTGGTCTCCGCATGGACGGCCTCAACGGTCAAAGACACCGCATCAATCATTGTATAGGCACCATCCTCCGCAAGGGTCAGGACATCTTTTCCCAGCCTTGCCCACACCTGCACCGCCTGCCAGTCCTCACCCAATCCCACCAGCGCAGCAACTACGGACTCCATTGCCGGGGTCTGGTTCGCCGGAATTTCGTCCTGCGTATAGCGCGCCGGAGGTCTATAACCGCCCTTGTCCTGATAAATGGCCGTCAGGGTGAATTCCTCCCACTTGCCGGGCTGCGGGAACTGAATTTGTATTTCTGCGTCGTTCATCATTAGAGAGGTATGTTAATGTCCACAAAATCAGCCGTTTCTTCGGCTTCAATATCGTTTCTTGCCAATGCTTCCAGCGCGTAATAAACGGGATTGATGTTGCCGGGCTGGTAGAGGGTGCGCACCGCAGACCCAACATGCATGTACACATCCCCGCTCGCGTTCCCCGGCAAATCAGTAACTATCGAACTAATCCCCAAGCCCGTTTCAAAGGCATTAACGCCGCGCACCGCCGCGATTTTATGCAGCTGCACCGTCTGCCCTCCGCCCGTCAGCAAATAGAGGCTGCCGTACGAAATATATTCGCTCTCGAATTTGTACTGGGTTCGTTGATGATAGATAATTTTATTAACGATTGAAGGTATAGGCTCGTTATGCGTCGCGGGCACAAAACTTGTAGTAGTTTTCACCCTCCACCCTGCCGCCTCGGAAAGAGCGTAAATCTCACGCACCTTGACCACGTAGCCCCCGCGGGTCGCATCCCGTACATTATCAAATGTGATGTCCAGAATTTCGCCGCTGTTGTGGGCCAGATTATTGCCAGGGATAATACTGTACGATCCCTGGGTTAAATCAGATCTTGTCGTTTTGCTGCCTCGTCCGATGCCTATGGTAATTTTGCCTGCGCCGAGTATGCGCCACGGAATGGAGAATCCCGCAAAGTTGGAATAATTATGTTGACCGTTAGGCCCTGTGAAGGGAAAGACAATCGTGCTGTGAGTCCCGGCAGGCACTCTAACCTGCGCATACTGGCCGGGAATGAGAGCGGTAGTTGCCGCCGTCCCTGTCGCCGTAATGCTGCCCGTGTTGAGGTAGGCGTGCTGGGAAAAAATGTCCGTCACTCCGGCCAAGCCTGCGGCATGCAGGCGGTTAACCGCCCCCGTATCGGTCAGCGCCCCCACGGCAAGCGGAATGTTCACCCCTCCGTTGGCGTTGACAGTCCCGTCAAACGTGCCTCCCGCGGCAGTGATATTGCCGGCCAGCGTCATGTTGCCGGAGGCGTCCACCTGCGGTATGGCCGCCAGAGCATTAGCCGCCGCCGTCGCGGAGTTGGCCGCGCTGGTGGCGGATGTTGCGGCATTATCGGCAGACGTGGACGCGGCAGCGGCGGACTGGCCAGCCGTCCGCGCCGCAGCCTCGGCGGTCGCGGAAGATTGGCGCACATCCCGCCCCAGGCTGTCCAGTTGCCGCGCGGTGGCCAGCTCCATCCCTCCCAGGGTGATGCCGTCGTCATAGTCCACCACCACGGTCATCAAGGGAGCCATCGTACCATTCACGGTGGGCGGGTTGGACACCTCCGTGATCAAACCGCGTCCGGGGACGGAAGGGGTCAGGACGGCGTGCATGCCCAGTGCGTAGGGCGTCATCTCGGTCCCCTCACACACCTGGATGATAATGACATCCCCGCGCGTCAGGGGAATGCCCGGCGTAAATACCCACGTGGCCGTCTGACCGCTGGAAAGGTTGGACACATAGGCGGAGGTGCCAATCAGGCTGTAAGCTCCGTCCGTCAGCCTCCAGACACGCAGGCAATACTGATTGGTTGCAGGGTCGGTGAAGAAATACACGGTTGAAATGCTTTTCAGGCGGCAGCTGTCGGGCAGATGCCCCGCCAGTATCTCGTCTCCCCACGTCATCGCGTAGCCTCCGACGATGGTCCAGGTGTCGGCAGCGTCTCCGCTGGACAAGGTAGATTGCCCGGTTGCCGCAGCCAATTCCACTCCCGCATCCTTGAGCGCACCCGGCAATTTATTTGCTACAGCCTCATTGACCAATTCCCCGCTTTCCACCTGTTCACCCAGAGTTTCCACAAGCCGCTTTGCTTCATCCCGAGCCGCTTCGGCCTGTCGTACAAGTTCCTCGACCACAATGGACGGGTTTTCCACAATGGTTACGGAGCCGTCTTCCGTTTCGGGGATGGAGACATCAAGTGCACCAGCTACGGCCGCGGCATCTTCCGTTCCATCCGGAGGCGTAACGCGAGACACTACATGCACGGCTCCCTTCAACAAGGGGTATTCTTTGCCTGATGCGTCGGTCAGAAAAATATCATAAGCGCCGCATCCGGCGGCCAGCCTCGGCCATGTCACCAATGCCGCACTCGCCCCCGTAACGGCACAGTCCAGCATGATCACCCCATCCTGTACCACCGCTCCGCGGAGCGTCATGCCGCTGATGTCCATATCCTCACCGGATGGAGAAATAAAATGCAGCGCAAGAGACTGCGGCAGAGATTCCGTGGCGTGTACGTTGTAGTTGGCGGCTTGCCTCATGAAAATATGATGCGGCAATCCTCAAATCCGTAAATAACCGGGACTGGATATGCGTTTCAGATTTCGCAGGAGACAGGACCTTCCGTCCAGGAGTCATGATACCACCCTTCCGTGTCCGGAGGCGTGTACACATCCGTTTCCTCCGTCCAAATGCCACGGGAGGAACGGCCGGCCCAAATAGCCATGAAAATCACATCGGCCCGGTCCGGGGAATGCAAGCCCTTTCCCCGCATGTCTTCTTTGGACATGACGCGGAGGCGGCCTTTCTGGTCCCATTCCATCTGGCGTGTAGTCATCTGGCGGAATGTGACCGGGTCGAGTTCATCAATGCGGATCTTTCCGTTGACGATGTCGCGAGCCCCCAGTATCCACGCTTCGGAAATGGTGTTCAGGTAATGTTCCGGGTCTTCCCCGGGCAATCCTCCCCGGAACTCTTTAATACGGTAGCCGTCCCCTCCGCTTTCAACCGGTTCGGCCATTTGCTGGACGATAGGTAGCCCCAAACCGTCCGAGTCTCCCCATGCATTATGTGCCTCAATGCCGAGTTCCTTGAGACGGTTTGCCATCCGGCGCCGGGCCTGTACCGTGCTGGATTGTCTAAACGCCTGGTCCAGTCTGACAAGGGTTCCTTCCCGTACAGCAATGGCATTTTCGTCTCGGCCGGCTGCAAAATCCAAAGCGGCCCATTGTCCACCCGCCTTGAACGCCGGAGGATGGTCTATCGCATGTCTCAGTTGTTCCGGAGTAATGACCAGCATGTCTTCCCCTTCCGTCCATTCAGCAAGGTGCATGGAACGGTAGAGGGGATGTGATTCCCCGTAGGTTTCCAGGTCTTCCGCGCGTTTTTCCGGGCGGATGTGGGGACACATGTATGACGTGACCCTGGTTCGCCGCCAGTTTTTGGCCTCGTCGTGAAAGCAGCGGTAATGCTTCCCCATGGCCGAACCAGGGGAGGAAAGGTACAAATACCGGGTGACGGTGCATCGGTCCGCCGCCTCAAAAATACCGTCCTGAACGCCTTTCGCTTCATCCACGATATAAAGGACAGGTGTTGCCGCCGTCGCGTGATATCCTTCCGCCTTCTGTTCATCATTGGTAGAAAATATAGAGGTAAAGCCTCCTTCCGGAGTCAAAATTTCCATCTGGTTCCATTTCCAACCCCGGAATGCCGGATGAGACTGGTAAGCACGGATTGCGGGCCAGAGCTGGGTTTTTAACTGCCGCCAGGAACCGGACGTTAGAACAACACGTCCGCGGGGAAAGCAATACAGCCACCATAGTACAACAGGACCTACCAGGGAAACAGTTTTGCCGGAACCGTTAGCCGCTACAACAGCCGTGCGCCGGTAATCGTTAATGTCCTCATAGGTGTTGATCTGCCAGTCGTAGGGATCCAGCCCCAACACGGCAACGGCAAATTCAGCCACCCGTAAACGGCACCGGGATACTATGTCATCACACCGTTCCGCCATTCTCTTCTTCCGCCCTCTTTCTTCGGATGGCTTCAATTCTGTCCATGACGGATGCTATTCTGGCTTCGTCGCATTCCGTGATCATCTCTACAGGTCCCCCATTGGCTCCGGTGAGTTCCACGGACTTCCGTTCCCCGTAACGGGCATTTCTCTTCCCGGCCAGCCATTTACGGTATTCGGCTCTATTTTTGTCCATCTGCGCACAATCGGGGCTGCTTCCATCAAGTATTTCCAGGCCCTTTTCCACCAAGGCATCCGCTGATATCTCGCACGCGCGCGCGTAGTTGTCCGAAAAGTCCTCGTACTGCTCAATCCATCCATAGATTGTGCTCCGTTCCGGCATGTGCTTATCCCGTACGATTTGCAGTAGCATTTCCCCTTCGGCAATGCGTCTGCATATTTCGTCCGCCAAAGCGTCCGTGTATTTGGTCGGACGTCCTGTCCGCTTCGGCGGGATGATGGATTTTTTCTTCATTCTAAAAAGATTTTCCCTCTCATTTCCGGATGTTTTCGGAAATATAATTCCATGGATATACCATCTGTCAACATGGGCAGCCTAAATATTCCCGCTTTTATTTCCGCGTCATGCAATTCATCAATAGAGCATTCTCCTGCCTCAACTAACTTTACTAATCGTTGAAATTGTCTCTCATGCTCATTACCTTTCGCGTCACGCAGTTTTTCAATCTCTTTAATGTAATCAATCATATTATTTAAACAACAGTGTTAAACTTCTTAAAAAAGCCATACGCCAATAATATCTGCCGTGTATGCGATCATTCCAGTATCGCAGGAATTCTTCGGGAGACAATGCCAACATTTGCAGATGCCTGGATGGCATCTCCACTCCATCTGGCATTCCTTGTCTTGATTCAAATCCGTAAATTCTGCCGGCGTAATCATTTTTCTTGTCGAATGACGGCGCAAAATGGTCAGAATATCCTTGTCCGTTCCACTTCAAAAAGCCGATTTTTTCTCCCTTGATCCTCTTTTGGAAATAATCGCCTATTTTTTTCTTTTTAGTATCGTCGCAATTATAATGTACCCAGTGAATAAGTTCGTGAAAGTGCGTGCTTTTGTAGGAATCGTCAGAGCTAAAATACGCAATAACGTGACTGACGGATTCATAATAACCTCGGCCTTCTTCTTTCCTTGCTTTAGAAATACGAACAAGCGGAGGAAGCTTCTCCACAATCTCCGGATCGACCATCCTCAGAAATTCATTCATGTTTTTTAGAATAGTCGCTTTCCCGGAATCGGAAAATTCGCTGGAAATTTTCTTAAAGGAAATATCTTCATCATCCCTCTCATAGAGGTTTTTATAGATTTTCTCCTTCATCCAATTCCTCTTGGGATGCCGGTTTTTCAAGGCATGTAAAAATGATTGCACCTGGCCTAATGTCGCCTCCCCGCGCGGACGCAACCCCGCTTTTTTCATCAAGCCCGCCATAGCAGAATCCTTTCTTTCAGGCTCAAACAAATCAAGCGTCATTTGCAACGGTGATATTTCTACCGGATTTTCCTGCTCCGCCTGCCGCTGCATGCGCTGGGCAAGCTCACGGGCCGGGATGGCAAGCCGTCCGTCTTTGTCCAGGGCATCCACTCCAAGACGCTTCTTGAGGCTTTCCCGGAGCCGGGCGGCAAGGGCCGGGTCTTTTATCTTTTGAACGGAGGCAGAGCGGTTCATGAGGCGTTCCGGCATCGTTGCCCCGAAACGGGACATGTCCACCGGACCGGGAGTCCAGTTGGGGCCGATCAGACCGTCCTGGATGCACTCGGCGCGGGAAACGGATTCAATGTCCATCCAAGAGTTGAAGCCGTAGAGCGGCCAGGGCAGCAGGAAGCCCCCAATGGCCGGAGAATTCATCTCAACGGCCCAAAATTGGAAGTCCGTCTTGAGGCGGACGGCGCCTTCATGCAGGACATGTAGCGGGCGGGGCATCCTGGCGCCCGGATGCCTGACGAATCGCCATGCCGGGTAGGAGTAGAGCATTTCCGGAGTCATGCCGCTTTCCCAGCGGGCCTGACCATAGCAGGAGCGGGTGTAGGTGTCGAAAATGAGCGCCAGACGCAACCGGGCCCCGATATTGGTAATATGGTTGTCGCGGGCATCCGGAGACATTCCTTCCGCAGCCATAAAAGCGCGGGCCTTGGCAATAAAGTCCGCCTTGCCCTGCATCACGCCCACCGTTGTTGACGTGCCGTCCGGAAGTATGATCTCCTGCTTTTTGCCGGATAAAAAGTCGTCAAGCATGTCGGCGAGGCGTTGCAGGAACTGCGCTTTTTCAACGTTCGCCGTAAAAATAGAATTCACTCGTTCCGCGGCGGGCAGCATAGCCCGTTCGCGTGTAGACATGGGACGAGCATCTATCTTTTTACGCCGGAATATATCAACGGGAGTTACCATTTTCGCTTTGAATTTCATTGTCGTCCCGAAATAAGGGTAAGTCATCCGTTTTTTCAGGATATGTAATTTCCGATTCTTCCGGGATTTCCCGGTCATAAATTCCAAGGCGTTTATTATAGCGGAGAAGAAGCAATGCCCGGCGCTGGGCTTCCATGTAATCGTGTGTTTCCAATCCGATACAAATTCTCATTCTTTTGCGCTTGGGTCCCAAATAAAGGGATATTCTCAAGGCATGAGATCCGCAGGGTTGAGTAATAATGTCCAGTTTTTTCATGATTTATTGACGGGGTAATTCTGTTCTTCCTCGTATTTTGTGAGTTCCGCGGTCCAGCGGAATTGAATACGCCCCAGCCGGCCGAAGCGGTTTTTGCCGATGATCCACTGCGCTTCCGTGGGGTCGTGCTTGTCGGGCTTGTACATGTAGGGGCGGTGGATCATGATGATCTGGTCGGCGTCCTGCTCAATGGAGCCGGAGTCGCGCAGGTCGGAAACGACCGGTTTGCCCTGGGCGTTCCCGGCTCTTTTTTCCACGTCGCGGTTGAGCTGGGCCAGCACCAGGACGGGAATATTGAGTTCCTTGGCCAGGGATTTGAGGCCGGCGGAGATTTCCGAGACTTCCCGTTCCCGGCTTCCCCGGGCCTGCTGGGTCGTGGAGCGCACCAGCTGCAGGTAGTCCACGCCGATGCATTTGACGCCGTGTTCCCGGACCATCCGGCGGCCCCGGGCTCTGATGCTGTCAATGGTGAGGGAGCTTTCGTCGTCGATGTGCAGCGGGGCGGCCGTGATTTTCCTGACGGCGGCCGTGAAATGCTGCTGCTGTCCGACCGTCATCGGCTTGCCGCGGCGGATGTCGTCGGAGTTGATGCCGGCCATGCCGTAGAGGATGCGTTCCAGGAGCTGGGATTTCGGCATTTCCAGGCTGAACATGCCCACGGGGGTTCCCTCAAGGCAGATGTTGGTGAGGATGTTGACCAGGGCGGCGGTTTTCCCGACTCCGGGCCGGGCGGCAAGCACGATCATGGCGCCGGGCTGCAGGCCGTCCAGGGTCAGGTCCAGGCGGCGGTATCCGGAGGATATTCCTTTGATGGCGCCGGGGTTGTTCATGCGCCATTGCAGGTTTTCAATGATGGTTCCCACGGCTCCGCGGATGGTTTCGGTCTGGCGGACGCCGCACCGGTCCCGCAGGGCGGACATGCCGCGCTCGGCTTCATCAAGGGCTTCTTCCGCGCTTTTGAGCTGATCGCCGGCAGCTTCCGCCATCCGGGAGGCAAACGAGAGCAGCGCATGTTTTTTGGCGGCTTCCGTGACCATTTCCAGGGCGGCGGCGGTTTTGTACCGGGCAAGGGCTCCGTAGGTGGCCGTCTCCACGACTCCGGCGTGCCCTCCCACGGCGTCAAGCTGGCCCTGGGCTTCAAGGCGGGCGATGACGGTGAGGGCGTCCACGGTTCCTCCCGTGCCGGCGACGGTTTCCAGGGCGGTCCAGATTTGCTGGTGCGCCGGGAGGCTGAATGTCTGGCGGCTGATGCCCTTGTCCCGGAGGTCCGCAAAGGCCTGGGAGCCGTCCATTGCCTGGGAGAGCACCAGTTTTTCAGCGTCAATGAGTGTTTGAGAGTCGATCATGTTTTTTTGAAATTGTTGATTGTTAAAGTTCTTCAAGGTTGCTGTAAGGGTCTTTGTCTGTTCCCGGCTGTACCGGATGATTGACGGCGTAGGAGGTGGCGAAGCTGATGGCGTCGGATTGCCATTTGGTCACGGGGATGCCGTTGCGGGTCCAGTTGACGGCATCCCGGCTTCCCCAGTAGGCTGTGGCGCAGTCCGGTATCTGGTCGGGGGTTAAACGCACACGCCCCGCAAAGGCCGCGGCCCGAAGATGGTCTTCGACTTCTTCCACGGTGCACGGAAGGGGGGTAGAGGGGGTATTATTCGTCTTCGTCTCCGACTCCGTCTTAGTGTGCATATGCTGCGCATCTGCTAAGCATGTGCTGCGCATATGTGCATCAGGCGCAGGGTATTTGCTTTTCTTGCTCCGTACCTGTTGCCGGAAGTTGGTCACTTCCAGATATTCTTTTCCCTCGATGGAGTACAGGACGACGAGCCGGGCTGCCTCACAGGATTTGAGGCAACGTTGAACGGAATCCTCCCTCATGGAGTCGAGTTTCAAGGGGTACAGGGCAGAGCGTAGAACAGACGAACGGGCGTCAAAACGTCCAAAGTCGTCTACAACGGAGAGCAAGCGGCGGAAAAATACCTCCGCTTCCCAGCTCAGAGAATTAACCGCTTCGCTGGTTAAAATCCCTTCTCTGATTATTCTATTTGGCATATCAAAAAAGTGTCAGTTGGGGGTTGTAGATTTCATAAAGACCAGGAAGACGGTCTTCCCGCGGCGGTGTCCGAACAAAGGTTCATGGCTGGCCAGCTTCAACACTTCTGCCGTGCTGACCTGATCCTCACACCATTTGAACACCAGAACGCCGCCCGGTTCCAAAACCCGGAAACACTCCTGGAATCCGGCCTTCAAATCCTCCTGCCAAGTCTCCCTGTCCAGTTTTCCGTATTTCTTGGCCAGCCAGGACGATTCCCCGGCGTGAATCAGGTGCGGAGGGTCGAACACGACAAGGCGAAACGCCCCGTCGCTGAAAGGCATGGCCCGGAAGTCTCCGACGACGTCCGGCTTGATTTCCAGGGTTCGCCCGTCGCAAAGCGTGTGCGTTTCCTCCCGGCGGTCCATGAACACCACGTCAGGATGGCGGCGGTCAAACCAGAACATGCGGGAGCCGCAGCAGGCGTCAAGAATGGCTTTCATTCCCCCTCCTTTCCGTCCGCCAGGGTTTCCCCCACCTGGGCGGGTGCGTTTTCCAGCGAGTTATGCGGATTCACATCCGTGTTCTCCCCCGCGGCGTCCGCCGTGTATTTCAGAGCCCTCCCCTTGTCATCAATAGGAATCCACGGCTTATTCCAGACATGCCTCATGCGGAGAGCATTAAGCCTCCGGGCTGCTTTTCGCATGGTCTCATACCTTTTTCCGTGTTCATGATCTCCGTCCCTAAAGAAAACGCGACGGAGAAACGCATTTTCACGACGACGAAATATCCGGAGCCATTTTCGGTGATACCTGTTCACTCTCCCTCCTTTCTCGGCTCCCAGTTGACAGCAAATCCCTCGTTGATGCAGGGGTTACAAACAACCGGTATGGGTTTAATATTGTTATAAGCGCAGTTGTAGCAATCGCGACGGATTAAAGGCACCGCCCACGCCCTGCACGCGGCCCGCTTCTGGCGGACGGTATGGATTTTCCCGGCAAGGTCCGTTGCCATTCTTAAGATCCTTTTTTCAGAGGGCATCAAAAGGTAATATGGCTCTCCAAATTCATGAATGGCGTGTTGCCGGATTTTCTGAATGGTTTCCCTGACGGACTCCACGGATTTTCCGCATTCGTAAAACGCTTTCTGTTCAGGCGTCATCTTCATTTTCTTTTTCCTCATATTTTAAGTAGACTTCAATCGCTTTAAGAAATCCTTTGTATTGGCCCGCTAAATAGAGGTAATACCCAAATGAGAAAATGGATACTAAAACAACTATAAGTTGCGCAATATCAAATATCATTGCTTCCTCCTTTCTGCTCAAGCTCCCAGGGCCATTGTTTAATCTCGTCCACATCGTAGGGAAGTGCATTCCCATATACATCCTGAAGATATATTTTCCCCCGGTCTACGTTTGTATAAAGTACTGTATGTGTATCATCACTAAAACGAACCATGACGTTATCACCCTGCCCTAACCGCATGATGGGGGGAAACTTGGAGACATATTCTTTCCATCCATCATGATGGTTGAATCCAATCTTGCAGGTAGGGCAACCAAACAATTTGGCCGTAGTAGCGTAATATGGATTAGTTCCTATTGCGCATAAGAAATATTCTGAATTTGTTCCGCACAGCGGGCATTTAGGCGTTTTCATCGGGTTCCTTTCTCAATCAAGGCTTTAAGTTCATCAGAACAACGGAGGCGTGAAGCATTTTTCACCGTGCAAATAAGGTGCTGCGCCCACCGGGCATGCCGTTTCGTGGGGTACTCCATTCGATAGCGGGCGATAAGCCCTTTGTGGTGAACAATCGCGGCCTGAACTTCATATTTCCCATCGTCGGTTTTCTTCATGGGGCAAACCTGCTGGACGATGATGTGAGGGTTCCGTTTCATGGTTCCTCCTTCTTCTTAAATTGTTCAACGCTCTTAACCTGAAAGGCCTTGAATCCTGTTCCGTCCAGATAGCAGCGCCCAAACTGGCAAAGGCCGAACGCATCGGCGGCATTGTTATTGCCGATTTCAACGAGCCAGTTCCTAAGGCAATGCATCATCATGGCGGCTTTTTCCGCCTGCCCTTTCCCGGTAACAAATTTTTTCAATGTCGCCGGGGCGACGGCAATGTACCGATACCCCATGCGGTGAAGAGACAGGCGGACAACACCGCCCAGTTCCGCAAGGGCCGCCAGGCTTAGAGAGTTGCCGAAGGCATAGTTTTCAATCACGACAAGATCGGGCATTTCCGCCTCAACGAGGCGTGTAATGGCGTCATCTATATAATCAAGCCGGGACGCCCCCCGCCTGGCAGTTTTAATGACGCCCCATTTACGGCGTTCGTCGGCGGCGTCTATCGCCCACCCCGTAGAGGTGAGCGACAGATCAAGACCCAGTACACAGTTGTTCATGGCTGTTGATTAGAAGGGGATTTCGTCTTCTTCCGCCGGCGGTCCCGCCGTGGCGCTCATGTGGTTGTTGGCTGGCAGGTCCGCCGGGCGCGGAGGCAGGGACGCTCCGCCGCGCCCCGCCGCTGCCCTGTCCTGAGCCGCCATGATGGCCCGGGCTTCGTCCGGCCCCAGCACGTCTTCGCAGTTGCTGAATTCGGGATAAGTCCCGTCCGCCCTGGGCTTGTCTCCCTGTCTGACGCTGAGCCGGACGTAGCAGGGCTTGCCGAGGTATTCCGCCGGGTTGATGATGACCTGCTGGCCGGGTTGGTAGACGTTCCCGGTGACGTTTTTGACGAACAGGTCGATTTTCCAGGCCAGGTCTTTCGAGTTGGTCAGGTAGTAACGGACCGTCGCCGCCCCTTCAGGGCCGAAGGCTCTGATGTGGACGGCCAGCTGCGGGCATCCCCGCGTTTTGGCGCCCTGGGAGATTCCTTCTTCCATTTTGACGATTTTTCCTTCGTAGACGCCCGCGGGGAGGAATCCGTATTCGCTGGGCTCGCCTTCTGATATGTAACTGAACATAATGGTTATTTGGTGGTTGCGGTTTTGGAGACGGAGATTTTTTTGACGTAGGAGGATCCGGCCCCCGTCCTGACCAGTTCTTCCGGGAATTGTTGTTCCGGCAATGCTTCCGCGAACAGGGCGCGGAAGACGTCCGCCTTGAGCGGGCCATAGGATTTCAGGAGTTTCGGGACGCCAATCCAGGTGGCGTATTTGGCCACGTCTTCCGGAGCGACGGTGTCCGTGCCTTTCCGGGAGACGCACCTGAATCCGGGGACTTCCGTTCCGTTGTTGAGGTAGTCGAGGATTTTTTCTTTTCCCTTTTTGACGTAACTTTCCAGCACAGCCGCCTTGGTGACGAATTCCGCCAGCCTGGACGGGTTTTCCGCAATTTCGGCGAAGCTTTCTTCCAGCGTTCCGGCTTCCGCCAGGGTCAGCATTTCCTGCGCCGCCCGGTTCCGCAGCGGGCAGGTGTCCTGCGAGGCGCACCAGCCGCAGTAGTCGCAGAGGCGCGGCCCGCCGCCGCGGTCAACGGCGTCCACCACGCCGTTGACGATGGAGATGGCTTCCCGGTAGGTGAATTTCCGGGTGACGATTTGCTGCTGGTCGCAGTAGAGGAGGTGGCAGGTGATTTCATCCAGGAATTCCCGTTCCATGAAGGATTTCGCGTAAGAGGCCTGCTGTTCCCAGTAGTTGCGGATTTGGCCGCTTTTGAGGTCGAAGAGCTTGCCCAGCGCGGGGCAGAGGCAGTCCGCTTCCCCGCCTGTCACGCGGGGGTGCCATTGCGGGAAGGCGCAGCGGTTTTTGTCGGCAATGACTTCTTCGCCGGAGCAGAGCGTCCGGACCGTTTTCACCGCCCAGAGGATGGATTCTTTTTCATCGGCTTTCAGGTGTTCACATGCCCTGAATTCGTCCACGCCCATGAGCAGGGACCGGAAGGCGTCGTCCATCCGGGTTCCCCTCTGGGCCGCTTCCCCCGCGTCGGGGGAGGAGACGTAGCAGGGGCATTGCGCCAGCTTGGGGAGCAGGGACGGCCTCAATAGTTCCGTGGCCGGGGCCGGACGGGGCCCGGCAATGTCAGCGAGGATTTTTTGCAGGTCGTCCAGGTTGACGGCGTATTCCGCTCCGTCCAGGGAGAGGACGGCATGCCCGGTTTCGCGGGCGACGTTGATGCAGGAGACGGTTTTCATCGGGCGGCAGGGGTGTTGTGCTGCAGAACGGCCGTGTTGAATCGGTCGGGGGCGGAGAGGATGAAGGAGGCGAATTTTTCCGAGACGGCTTCAAGGCCCTGCCCCGGCTGGATTTCCTTTTTGTACGCGAGGAAGTTCAGCGCTCCCGGCACGTCGTTGATGACCGCGGCCAGTTGGTCCGCCAGGGAGGAAGCCGGTTTTTCCTGCTGTGCGGGAGGCGGCGCCTGCTTTTCGCCGGCCGGAGCGTTCTCGGAAGGTCCGCAGCCCTCTCCAAACAGCAGGCGGGAGATTTCCCCGGCGTCCATCGCCATGACCGCGGGCATCCCGTGCCGGTTTTTGGCTTCCCACGGGGCAGAAGGAGAGGTGTAGACCATGCGTTGGTTTCCTCCATGTCCCTTGCCGTCCTGGACTGTTACGACGAAGTTGCAGAAAAGCATGGCGTCAGCCCATTCCTTGACCAGCGGCGCGACAAATTTGGAGAGGTTCAGTTCGTGTTTGTCGTAGGCGCCGGCTGTTTCCGGCATTTCAAATTTGACGCGGCGGGAGTGTCCCACCAGCACCACATTCATTCCTGCGCTCATCAACGCGTTGAGACGTGACAAGAGATCCATGGCCACAGGTTCGATCATCTTGTACCCCTTGCCGTATCCAAAATCTTCAATGGATTTCAGGGAGGCGTTGGCCCGCTTATTGTGTTCCCTGATGAAGGCGTTCACAAACAAACGCTCGCACCAGTCTATGGAATCAATGATGACCGTCCGGAATTCGTGCCCGCCCTGCGTCAATTCTTCTATCGCATTGATCACGTCTCCGTAGCTCCGGCAGTCCAGCCGGGCAACGTCGATGTGGGAAGATCCCTGTTCCGTGTCCAGCAGAACAGGGGCGGGCAGCCCGGCCGCCAGCGTGGATTTTCCCACGCCTTCCGGCCCGTAGATGATGACTCGCTGCGGACGCTGCTGCACTCCGCGCTTGATGTTTTGTAATAGGCTCATATTATTGTCTTGTTTGATTGTATTCAGGTCGGGTGTCAGTTCCTGCTGGCCCCGGCCTTTTTGGTTATGGGTAGTTGGAAAGGGTACTGACGGAGTTACGTTTCCGCTTAGCGGGAGGTTTGTTCATGTCCGTCCTGGTTTTGGATGTCTTTTGGGTCAAATACCTGTACACGCTTATCGCGGAAATTCTGTATTCGCGTTGATTGGTGCCAATGTCTTCTATTTCATGGTTCTGCAACAGGTTACGAACCTTTTTCCTACCCCATAAACAAGCAGGGTGTTTCCGCAGATCCTCAAGGGTAAGCCATATTTTGCCGTCGAACATGCGAGTGGCATTCTCTTCCTCGGACTCATTCAAAATCAGCAAGCCACGTTCATGAAGGGATTCTATGGTTTGCTCCACAATAGAGGTTACAAATTGATCTAATCCGTTCATAATTCACTAAGATTTAACGATGAAATAAATGATCGTGAAAATCCCAACCAGCAGAGCGGAAAAGACAAGGTTCTGTACGATACCGGGCCGGGGGTTGAGTTCGTCTTCCGGAAAGCCTATCGGGCGGCCGTAAAGGGATTCCATTTTCTCGGTGCGGTCGCGGCGCAACCAGTATTGTTCGTTCGTCATTTTTTCCATTGTTGTTCAAGGTTGGGTTAAAGCTCGTGCCAGCCGAGCAGCTTCAATTCTTCGATCAGGGCTTCTTCCATAATTCAGTCGTCGTAGTGTCCGTCGGGGTTGTCGCACTGCTCGGCGTGATCCACTTCCCACTGGTCAATCGCTAATTCCAGCTCGTCCTTGAGGCCCTCCGCTTCCCGGATGGCGACGTATTCGCCATTCACCCGGATGCACCGGTCTTCGTTGTCGTATTCAATAAGCATTGTTAGGTTTGAAAGATTTAGGATTATCAGATACATTCTCCTCCATGTTCGGAGGAATTAGTTGGTCCAACATCATTGAAGGAATCTGCATCACAGTTGGCTCCACAGTCGCCTTGACTCTCCTCTACCGATTCAGAAAAATCATTGCCGCTTGGTTGAAAAGGAGGTTCAACCGCCTTTGCCGCTTCATGAAAATAAGCCAGTGCTTCCCGCGCCACACTTTTGAGTTCCGCCGCCTTATCCGCCAGAACTGCCAGCTCACGCGCGCCAATAACAGGCTTCGTGTAGAGCTCGGCAAGATTGATCTCCAGGAAATCCAACGAGATAAACAATTGCGAGAGGCACAAGAGAAACTTCTCATTTTTGCGGCGGAACTCCAGGAATGGAGCTGGGAAGATGTTTCCATGGAATTTCAATGGTCTTTGGCATTTACTCAATTTGTGGTGGATGCCTGTATGAGGGATAACATGGTTGAGGGGTCCTCCTGGTTCGATGCATTTGAGAACAGAAATAGTTTTTCCATCACTCATAAGGGGAGAAGCTATCTCTTCAGTAAGGGGCTTTTGAGTATCGACTGACTTCATGCCGCGGGCTCCTTTCTGTTGAGAACTTTTTCCGCCTCCTGCTCAAGAAGCGCGGTGATGAGGATGGAGGGCTTCAAGCCCGTCGCCTGAATGGCCTTTTTCAGCCACTCCTGCGTCTTCGGTTTCGGTTTAGCGATGATCGTGTTCATTGTTGTGATTCGTAACTTGTGACTCCTTTTTATTACATTCTGTATCATTGTCAATAGAGAAATTACTTTTTTTTATTCCTTGCAAAAAAAAATCACTTTGTTATAACAAATGCATGCCTGAAAATTTTAGAGAAGAAATACGTAAATGGCTTGAGGTAAAAGGCGTTAGCCGTGAAACACTGGCGAATGAGGCCGGGTACAATGTCGTATACCTCAATGGATTGCTAACCTGCCGCCCCATTACCCCGAAAGCGGAACGTAACCTCCGAGCCGCGATGAAGCGCATTGAGGAAGCCCCGGCGGAAGACCTCTCCAGCATCCTCATCAAGCTCCCCGTGGAAACGGCTGAAAAAATCCAGACCGCCGCCGACAAGCTCAAGATGGACATTGACGCCTTCGTCGCCATGGTACTGGGGAAGAAAAAGTAGTTCATGCCGCGGGCTTCTTGGATTCAGAGTTCTTCTTCCGAGGCTGCGAACTACGGTCTTTTGCCTTCTGGCGGAAATCCATGATGGCGCCGATAACGAGAGCCCGGCCGCTCAAGCCTGTAGCGGCCTGCGCCTCCCGGAACCACTCTCGCACTTCTTGCGTTTCTTTTTTCAGGTCGATGATCATATTCGCGTCTTGCGTGCTGTTGATGATGCAAAGATAGTCAAAATGACAATTTTCGTCAACAGTAAAATAGATTTTTTGACCATAATTTTATTTGTAAAGTTGTTGACGAGTGGTCAAAATGACTATATAATCATCTCATGACAAGTGCGGAAGACATTAAAGCATGGCTCAAGCGAGTTGAAAAAAATCGTGAATGGTTAGCTGAAAAAACGCTGGTCAGCAAAGGTACAGTGAACGGTTGGTTATCAACTGGCAAACCCATTCCTTCTGCCAAGCTCGCCCTCATTGAAAAGCTGATGTCAGGAGAGGAAGAAATTGAGTTTGAGCTTCCGCCAGACTTTGAAAAGCAACTTCGCGCTATGGCGGATGAAGCAAAAAAAACTATAGAGGATATGGTTTCCCACATCCTTCAAGTCACAGCCAAGGCGCATCAAAAAAGGAAAGCAGAAGCTCCCAGCCAGCAGTTTACCCCAGTAGAACCATTACCTGCTGCATCTTTCTTGGATCAGCCTGTCCCGGTCATCGGTAATATCGCTGCTGGCGCATTGACTCCGGGTGACAACATCCCTTATCAAATTAAGACTGATTACCAGCTCGGAAAAGGGGAATACGTTTTGCGCGTAGAAGGAAAATCCATGGAGCCTGTCATTCCTGACGGCTCTCTGGTGGTCATGCGCAAGCACACCATCCCTCCCATCCCTAAAGTGGGAACCATTGTAGAATACAACGACGAACGAGGGGTGACTCTGAAAAAGCTTGGCCGCAAAAAAAATCCGGAAACCGGAAAAATGGAATACGTATTACATCCACTTAACTCCGACTTCGGAGACATCGAACCCATGGACGGCGGCAAAATCTCCGGCATCTATGTGGAAACGCTGGACAGGTGGGAGAAAGCTTGACGCACCGGGTAAATGTGCTATAGGTAAATTCTCTTTTTTATTTTCCGTTAGCCGTCCACGTTGGGAAACGCGGGCGGTTTTTTATTGCCGTTCGTTATTCTTGAGGCATCGAAAGACCGGGTAGCCACAAACATACACGGGGAGGCTTGTCAGCTCGCATTCTCCTGACGGCCAGCCAGACAAACACGGCGCAAAAGGGCAGAGACAATAGGGAGGGGGAAAAGGCAGGCGGCTATGATGGGAACATAGAGCAGAAGGGACGACATGAGAACACTTTTCAAGAAGAACAAGGGAAAATGGCAGATACGCGGATAGTGATTAGAATACATTCATCTTTACAATGAACAACTACGGCACTACTATGATTCTAAAAGGTATGCCTGAAGCAGAAAAAAACACTTTCATACTGACGTTGAGAGGCACCACTTCTGACGGCAAGCCCATTACACCAGGAACAATCTCTGTCGGGCTCCTTGCCAATTTTACGGAAAACTTTCGCAACTTTATACAAAACGATACCTCACAAGTCGCTATTGAGGAAGGTTCTTTTAAAATTGTCGTTTTCATGACCGCTGTAGCATTGAGCACTCTTAATGCTGATCTTGAAAACATCGGACAAGGAAACTATAATGCCGTTTCTTCCCCCAAAAGGGTACAAGCTATTAAGAATTTTCAAAAACAAGCAAAAAAACATAATGTTGAAATTGATTTTGCTGTACATGAAAATGCCCCATTGCTGACTCTTTCCAGAGAAAGAACTCTTCCTCCTGAAAAACAGACATGGTTTCCAATGTCTACTACATTGGAAGGCAAAATTATTGAACTTGGAGGAAAGGATCCTAATCTGCATATAGAAATTGAAGGTAAGAAGGTAACGGTGGATGCTACTGAAGAGCAAATACGGGAAATGAAAGAAAACCTTGTCTATCAAACACGCCGCCTCCGTGTTTCTTACCATTGGAATCCTCAGACAGATGAAAAAAAAGACTTCGTCTTACAAGACATCATTGCTCATCCAAAATTAAATCAAGAAAAACTAAATGCTCTCATTGAGCAGGGAACTAAAGACTGGGCCGATGTCCCGAACATTACTGCTTGGATTGAAGACATGAGAGGAGGTCTTGAATAATGAATGTTATGTTTGATACTGGCTTTTTGATCTCTTTGGTCGATGCTAACCGTGCGAACCATCAGATCGCCAATAAATATCTAACGGCCCTCAACGCCAATGGCTATAGTATCCTACTCAGTCCTCTGGCCATTGCCGAGTATGCGGTTAAATCAGATCCTCAACCTCTATTCGATATGGGAGTGTTTGAAATACCCGAATTCAACCTTCGGCACGCACTAACAGCGGCACTGTTCAGAGAACACACCCATGCAGATCATAACTTACGGGATTTGTCTAATACACGAGCAGTTATTGTAAATGACACCCAAATTATAGCACAAGCCTCTGTGGAAAATGTTGAATATATTTTTACAGAAGACAAAAACACTTTTTGTAAAACCGTAAATAAACTTCGGGAAGCGGGACTTACCAAATGTAAAGCTGTTCCTCTGTCAGGAGGTTATCAAGGAGAGCTTTTTACCTCAATGGAACAAACAGAAATTCAATTTCCTGAGTAAAAATCTTCGAGAGAAAAAATATCTTTTTTATTATTTTTTTCTAGTTTTTTGCATATCTCGTCCAGTGTTGCTTTTGCTCTCTGCTTAGAGACCTTTATTGGCGCATCTCCTCAAAATCCGAACAATCCTCTCTATTAAAAAGGCTGATTCTTCCATTCGGACAGCGTTCATTGAAACTCTCCTTTCTTCTCGTATCTTCAACATCACTTATGCGAATACGAGACTTAATCAGACGGTTGCTGAGAGCTGGATTCATTCTGCAGCAAGGACAAGGACGGGGTTCCCATCGTGTATACGCTCATCCTCATGGACAGATGGTGACTATCCCGGGCCACGATAATGACAATGCACCCCGCTATCTCATAGTACAGGTACGGGATGCTATTATAGCTGCAGGTGGAACTTGGGAAGATTAACACCTCCCTCTACTATATTCAGGAGCTGCCTCTATCGGGGCAGTTCCTTTTTGTTGGACACACTCCCTCAATAATAATTCCAGTACGCATTTTCACATAATGATACTGAAACAATGATTTAGGAGTTGCTTATTCTGAGAAAAGAGGCTATTATTTGGCCTCTTTACGTTAGAATGCTTCGCCCCTTGGCCTCCGGGCCAGGGGGCTTTTATTTTCTTTTGATATACGTCTTATTCCCGTTCTTGCTAATGTAGTACCTTCCTCCACGCGGCTCCCATCTAACAAACAACGATAAACTACAGGTGAAACATGTAAATAAATGTTGGAAATAATCCTTTCATAATGCTTTTGAAACAGTTAAGCAAATTATTTACAACTCTCTATATTTCATGGTATTATGGATTCGCATGAAACTGTTCTCTCTCATTTTGGCTGTTATTTCCCTCACTTCATTCTCGGAAGCGCACCCTGGCGGCTTGGACGCCAACGGCGGCCATTATAACCGCAAAACGGGGGAATATCACTACCACCGGAAACCAGCGGCCAAACCGGCAGCGGAAGAAAAAGCGTACTGGATCAGTTCGACGGGCAAGACCCATAACAAAAACTGCCGATACTTCCGGGCTTGCAAAGGTCATGCCAGTGATACGCCCAGCGGCGTGAACTGCAAGATTTGTGGGGGATCGAAGAAACAATAAATATTTATTTGAATAAGGAAAAATACAATAATATTATGAAGATATACGTTTATACTGTTACAGAAGAAAATCATCTTCAACCACTTAAAGACATTCTTCACTTGGTAAAAGAAGAATCCTTAATGGCCAGAAATCGTCCTTTTTTAGGAGATTTTATGCGACTCAATAATATAATATGGAATGAAGAAAAAAATCTATTTTTTATGGATTTTATTAGAGTAAGAATGAGTCTCGGTCCCGCTATAGGGGGACTTCAACGGGAAATAGAGGGATTTAACTTCAATGAGGATGAGGGTTTCTGTGAAGAGACAGCAGCTATTTATTCTCCTGAACATCACGTATGGGTTGATCAATATAATTTTGCTGGTATCAGAAGTAGTAAAATGGCAAACTATCTTTCAGACTTTTATCCTAATCGTCATGCTACTTTCCGTTTTGAACCTATTTTAAATCATGACATTGAGCAAAAATTATTGAATAAAACGCTTTTTACAAAAATCGATTTTAAAATGCGACCTCATGTCATTACTGAAGCAGATCGAGAAGAAAATATTTCTGTCCGAAGAGCAGTTGAAATGGCAGAAGAGAATGGTTCAGCTTATGTTAAAATCACCATAGGAGCAGAGAGATACCACAGTTTGGCGAATCGTGCTGCGTCTTCTCTAGCTCATTGGTTACTAAGAAAAAGTCAACAATCTGAATATGCTATTGATAGAGCATGTATTACTGGAAAAGATTCAGAACAAGATCCTTCAGAAACCCTAGATTTACTAAGAGCAAGAGAATATAAAGAATGCGAAATTACAGCTGCCTCTGATAGACGCTTCCCACGTGATGACAGATGGAATGCGTTAGAACGATCATTCCATGAATGGAGACGAAACGGATTATTCGAATGAATACACTTTTTGCAGAACGATTCTGGCCTTTGGTAGCTGGCATTTTAGGCACAGTGCTTGGCATTGTTCTGTATAATTTCAATTATGTTTTATATATATCATCAAGTATTCTATCTTCGGGAATTACAGTAGGTGCAATTTTTGCAGGATTTGATGTTACACACAAAACATTATTGATTACTCTTAACTCGAATAAAATTAAACAAATAGAAAACGTAAAAAGCTATTATAACTACCTTATTGGTTACATGAATGCCAATTTAAAAGGAGCTCTTATTTTTGTTATTTATTCCTTTATACTGCTCCACATGATAGATAGTAACCAAATATTTAATTTGAAAGAGCATTGGTGGAAGCCTTTTGCCTTTGCCCTATGGTTAGGGTGCGGTACGTATATGTGTACAGCATTTTGGAGAATTAGTTCCATTTTTACAGTTCTTCTAAAGAAAAAATCTGTTTAACCTCATTTGAAATACCAGACAGAAACTCTTAAAAATAAACGTCTTTATCTTTGATAAGCCCTAATATGTTAGCGTACCGATTTCATAATAATTCTCCTAAAAATCTCTTTTTACAGAACAAGATGTTTCACAGCTTCAGCTATGGCTTCAGAATACGGATGTACGTACACCCGTCCAATCTCTTTGAAATATGCTCCAAAATCACTCAACAGAGGCTAATGAGGCTCCATCTTCAGGGAAAATCCGCCAGTAGGCGGACACATCTTCTGGGTTGCAAGCCGCAAATAACTAAAAAGTGAGTTTTCTAGCCGCTTCCTTACTGTGTTCGTCCCGGAGGTGTCCATATACCTTCATAGCCAATGCTCCGCCGTCACGATGCCCCAGCCATTTAGCCACCGTAGGAATATCAATGCCTGCCTCAATGCAGGACGTGGCGAAGAAATGTCGTAAATCGTGAATCCGGACGTGAGGCAGTCCAAGCCTGATACACGCGTTTGTAAGGGCCTTTCGGGGGTTTCTATGGCAAATACCGGGTCATCTGGGCTATTCCCCCGTCTTTCTCTTCGGAGGCTTTCTATCACCTCAGCCAGAGATGCGTTAATGTACAGAGTCCGGCGTGAGGTGGCATGTTTGATATCGGGCACGGAAATGGACTCTTTCCCGATATCTCCCCACACCAAGCGCCGGGCTTCCTCAATACGTAACCCTGAATAAGCTAGGAAAGCGATCATATCCGCCGCTTCGGAATATAGCCCCTTCTTTTGCCACTTCCTTAATATAGGGGCTTTTTTCACTTCCTCAATGATTCTTCGGAAATCTTCTTTTTCCGGAACGTTAAGATTTGCACTCCGCAAAGTCATCCGTTCAAGCTTGGATGCTGGATTGCTCTTGATACTTCCTACTTCCTGAAGCATGGAAAAAACATTTTTCACAACAGCGAGTGTTCCGTTTGCTGTTCGTGCAGACACAGACAACGCATCTTTTTTCCACCAAGCCCGGCACATTTGTTCCGTGATGGCCTCTGCTGCAATATCACGAGCAACAAGCTTTTTAGCGCGGCTGGAAAAGAACTTGATGGATTCTACAGCGGCCGGCTTCAAATGGGGGCGCATTTCCTGCCGCTGGACGTACATATCAACCGCCAAATACCAAGACACGGATTCCACGGGTAATTCATCCCTCCCTTGCTCCGCCAGGAACCCGGCCAGCCTGGAAAGGGCTTCCGTCAACACGCGCGTTTTAAGAGATTTTTTCACCGTTTTTCTTCCGGTATCAATTCGGGCATAGAAAATTTCCGACTCTTTTGACCGATACAAGTTCGGATAATCCGTCGCAACAAGGGTGTTTTTCATACTTCCAAGCATGCCCTGCGGCCCTTAAACCGCAAGAATAATCTCTTTTTACGGACAACCATACGGACAACCAACACAAAGACAAAAGAAAAGAAAACCCCGCAAACCTTTCAGTTTACGGGGTTTATAATGGCACGTCCAACTGGATTCGAACCAGTGACCCACTGCTTAGAAGGCAGTTGCTCTATCCAACTGAGCTATGGACGCATGATGCGGCAAAATAGTAACAGAGTTCATCTCAACTTGGCAAGCCCGGATCTTTGAAAAGCGCGCTTTAAGCGCCGGAGCAGCGGTCATGCGTAAAAGGTATGTCCACCAGGGTCGCTCCAAACTTCCGCACCAGAGGCTCCTGACAGGAAAACATGCGTTCCCGTTCCTCCGGTTCCGTATCTATATATCCGTGCAGATGCAGAAGACCATGCACCATGTACCGGAAAAGTTCTCTGAAAACAGGTTCTCCGAATTCCGAAGCCTGCCGGATAGCGGTATCAAAGCTGACGATGATCTCTCCTATTCCGTCTCCATGCGGAAAAGTAATGACATCCGTCGCCGTCGGATCATTCAAAAAACGGGCATGCACATCCCGGATGACGTCATCGGAAACCACGCTGATTTCTACTTCATCCAATCCGGAAAGTACGGGGACAGGACCTTCAGGCAACGCCAACACGGACGGAAGACAACTCTCCAAGGCTCCAATTAGGGCATCCGTAACGGATGAACTGAGCCTCCCCTCCCCCAAATGATTGTAGAGTTCAAGATTCGGTTTCATTTTCCTCCGCATCCGCTCCATTCTTCATCTCCGCTTCCGTGGATTTTCCCTCTTGAAGGGTTCCGGCATCGGGCAACTCCATGATTTCAGGAACGGCTTTGCCTTCACCTTCCTTTTTCACCGCTTTCTCTTCTTTTTCCCTGACGGACACATCAGAGAAAGCATTTTTCTCAATTTTTGCCTCCGGATTGTGAGAAGGATAGGCAATGCGGTTGTGGTGGATGCTTTTCAGCGTCTTAATGAAACTGTTGCGAATCTTTTTGAGATCTCCGAAGGTAAGGCCGCAATCGTCCAAATGGCCGTCCACCACCCGTTGCTTCAAAAGTTCATCCACCCTTTTCTGCATTTCCTCACAGGAAATTTTACCCATGGAGCGCGTGGCGCTTTCCACGATGTCCGCCAGGCTGACGATTCCCGTTTCCTTGCTCTGCGGATTGGGCCCCTTGTAACGGAAGTTGGATTCCACCACCTCCGGAACGTCATCCGGAGACGCTAGGCCGCTTTCCACGCGGCTCAGAATCTCATCACGGTATTGAAGGGCTTTCCGGTAAAAGAAGTAAGCCAGTGACGTGCCGTGATGCTGCTCTATAACGTCCACCAAAGGACGCGGAAGGTTGTTCTCCCTGGCCAATGCCACCCCGTCCTGAACGTGGTCGATGATGATACGGGCGCTCATGCTGGGCGTCAGCTCATCATGGGGATTGGGGCCATCCATGATATTTTCAATGAAATAAAGGGGGTTTTGCATCTTGCCAATGTCATGGTAGTAGGCCTCCACCCGGCATTCAATGGGATTGGCCCCAATGGCTTCCGCCGCAGCTTCCGCCAGCTGGGCAACCATCAGGCAATGGTGAAAGGTTCCCGGAGCTTCCATTTGCAGCCTTTTCATGAGAGGGCGATTCATATCCGCCATTTCCAGCCAGGAAATGGGCGTAATGATTTTAAAAGCTCCTTCTATGATAGGCAGGACACCGCTGATCAGCACGCTGGTCAGCATGCTTACGCCAAAAGCCACGGCCAGGCAAACCAGAACTGCAGTAAGGTTGTAGTCCCATGCCTGGAGATTGATGACACCCATGATGCAACACAGCACCATGACAAGCAGCCCCACAAAGAAGCCCGCTCGCAGCAACTGAGCACGATTCCGCAGGTTATGGGTAAGCAACACGGTAAGCATGCCGGAGAGAGAGCTCAGAATCCAGAATTGGACCTGCTTTTCCGGAGTATATTGCTCCGGCAGAATGAAAAATCCGCCAAGCATGCAGATGGAAATAGTGGCAAACATGCCCAGAAGAGGTCCCAGCAGCACCGTGACAACCAACGGAGCCATCATATAGGGAAGGTACAAAAGTTCATTGCCTATGTCGGAAGTAATGTCAGCCGTTACATGCCGGATGAGACCAAAAAACAGGAGCTGGACCAGAACCGCCCCCCACGTGACGACAAAGGTTTTGTTTTTCCTGCGCAAGGAACCGGCGCATAACCAGTACATAGGCATCAGCGCCAGCGTCACGGAAAAAAGCAGAAAAGCTTCCGACACATGATGCCATATGGATTTTCCCCAGTGGGGACTGTAACTGCCCATCCATTGAAGCACGATGAAAACCAGCACGCACAACCCGACGGATACCGCCAGGCTGGAATCCAAACGGTCACCGGCTGAACGGGACACGGAGGCAGCCCCTTCCGGGGAGGCACTTTCTTTTGCCGCTGCGGCGGCATGCTTTTTCAGAAAATGAAACATGATAATTATTTGGGGTACACTTCGGCAACCTCCGGAATAGTGCCCAGCCGGGCCATCTCCTCTTCTATGAGGGGGTTGACGCCCTGTTGCACCATTTCCATGGAAACTCTCAGGGCATTGCGAATGGCTACAGGGGTAGAACTGCCATGCGCAATGATGGTCACGCCCCTGACGCCCAGAAGAGGGCTTCCCCCTACGGAGTCCGCAGAAAGGCGCACTTTCATGGCACGGAATGCTCCGGAGGCGCAGGCAGCTCCAACCATACGGAACGGGTTTGCCTTAAGTTCCTCTTTCAGCCATTTGCTGAAAGCCTTGGCGGTAGCCTCGCATGTTTTCAACAGGACGTTTCCGGTAAAACCGTCTGTCAGAGCCACATCTATTTCATGTTCAAAAAGATCGTGGCCTTCCACATTTCCTACGAATTTAAAAGGGAGCGCACCGCGCTCCTCCAAATGCTTCAACAGACAAAAAGTTCCCTTGGTAAAATCTGTTCCCTTTTCATCTTCAGAGCCATTGCTCATAACTCCCACCTTAGGCATCTGTTTGCCGTAAACAGAACGCGCCAGAATGCTGGCCATAACGGCATACCCTACCAAATGCCGGGGCTTGGCATCCGGGTTGGCTCCGGTATCAGTCACATTGCAGACTCCGAATTCATTCGGAAGCTGGGTCACAATGCCCGCACGTTCCACACCATCCAGCAACCTCAGTTTGACGGTGGCAGCCGCTACAGCCGCCCCCGTATTGCCCGCGCTGACCACGGCATCCGCATCTCCGGACTTGACCAGATCCACGGAAATGGACATGGATGAATTTTTTTTCTTTCTCACCGCCAGCAATCCGGATTCATTCATTTCCACAACTTCCGCAGCCGGAACGATCTCCACGCGCGGGCCGGAAAGCCCCCAGCGGTCACAAGAGCTGCGCACCGTTTCTTCCCTTCCCACAAGATAAATTTTTTCAATGAGAGGAAAATCCTGCAGGGCCCGCTTCGCCCCGTCCACGTTAATATCGGGCGCGTTGTCGCCGCCCATCACATCCAGTGCAATCTTCATATTATCTGTTGAAGAAATGTGTTAGCAGAAAAAACAGTCCGCTTCAAGCAAGTTCAGCCGCTTTGCGAAGCAAAAGCGGCTGGAAAGTCTATATGATAGCGCCGCAATACGGCGATAATTTTCAAGGCAAATGCGGCGCCCGCGGAACTTACGCTTCCGCTTTCACCACAATTTCCTTGCCGGAACGGGTCGTGTACGTACCGCAATTGGGGCAGGCGGTATGGCCGGGGGTGCTGCTGCCGCAATTCTGGCACTTGCGGAGCTTCGGCGCGCGCCATGCCTGAGCGGCAAGGCGGGTACGCTGCTTCATCTTGGACGTTCTGCGCTTAGGTGCTGCCATAATTTTAGTTGGTAAAAAGGTGATTAATGATGATCTCCCAGTTCATTGAGGGCGTCCCACACGCCGCTATTCCTGATCGGGGCAGAACTGTTTACACCCGTTCCCCCCTCTTTGTCCACTCCAAAATACGGAGTTTTCGCCATACAGTCGTTTTCCATGCCTCCGTCAGCACACTTCGGGTATGCCGGAAAATCCAGAACTATTTCTTCCCTCAAGGAATCTGAAACATCCACAACATTCTGTGAATCAATCTGGAAAGAAGTCGCGAAATCACAAACTTCCACCACGTAGTCAAAGTAGCCCAGGCAACGCACACAGCGGAATTTAAAGGGGGCGGAAATATTGCCTCTTACAAACAATTCATTTTCAAATCTCTGCACATGCAGATCAAAAGCAAGAGGCCCAATGGAAGTAACCTCTTCATCATCAATGCCGAAAATTTCAGAATCCAGTTCACCGCTGTATTTTTTCCCTGCCTCCGGCAAGTTCTCCAGTTCTACCAGCAATCTTTTCATGAGTATATCTTACAGGCATACTTAATGCCTGACAAGCAGGCAGGGCGGCACCATTCATGGAAAATGACACATCCGTCCCTCTTTCAGGCAATGCCCGAATTCGCTCCGGCCTAACCGGGAGGCCATTCCAGCTTGCGGCCTGCCAACAGATGCATGTGCAAATGGGGGACAGCTTCCCCGGCGTCATGCCCATTGTTGATGACCAGGCGAAAGCCACCTTCATCCAGATGAAGAGTCCTGGCAATCCGCCCGACTGCCAGCATCATGTGTCCCAGAAGGGCGGCATCTTCCTCCCCGGCCTCGGAAAGGCGGGGAATGGGCTTGCGCGGAACAAGCAGCAAATGTTCCGGTGCTTGTGGACTAATGTCCCGGAAGCAAACACACAGGTCATCCTGATATACGATGTCCGAGGGGATTTCCCCTGAACAGATTTTTTCAAATAACGTAGCGGCCATAAAATCAAAAAGGAATCTGCAATGACTTTAACATGTTTTGCAAACCGTGGGCAAGTTATTCCCTGACGGCTGAAGCGCGTCGCAGGCGATCCATAATAGCGCGGCCCAGGCCGGATTCCGGAACGGATTCCGCCACAATGATGTCAATAGCTTCATTTTCATCCATCTGTCTCATCAGGGCAAACAGGCGCACGGCAGCTTCTGCCAGCCGCCCGCTGCCGGGACTCATGGCTACCACTTCCGCCCAATCCCCTTCCCGGGCAAGAGCGGACGTTCCTTCATAGGAAAGCAAGCCGTACCTCACCCCCTCCACCGGGGCAAAATTTTCCCCCGGTTCCAGCAGCAGCATAGGTTTGCGCGGGGCGTAATGGCTGGTGAGCTGCCCCGGCGCATCCGCCGGAGATTCTTCCGAAACAGGACGGCAGGAAGGCTTGCGGCGCACCACCTTGACCAGGTTGCGAAATTGTTCCCGGGTCACCGGCCCCTCACGCAGCAATTCCAGAGAGGGCTTGCCCTTCTCGTCAAGCACAGGACGCACAATCGTGCTTTCCAGCCCCTCGGAACAGGCTCCGGCATCCAGAATCATTTCAATACTGCCCCCCAATTCCTTTTGCACGGCAGAGGCGGAAGTAGGGCTGATATGGCCGAAGCGGTTGGCGCTGGGCGCAGCTATAGGACGCCCCAGCGCTTTCGCCACCCCCCGCATGGCAGGATGAGCGCTTACGCGAACGGCCACCGTAGGAAGGCCGCTGGTTACAATATCCGGAATGATATCCGCCTTTGGCAACACCAGGGTCAGCGGCCCCGGCCAGAATCTGGAGGCAAGCGTATGCACCAGATCTTTCAGCCCCTCCGGAACGGCGGTATATTTTTCCACCTCACACCCATGATGCACATGAATAATCAGCGGATCAAAAGAAGGCCTTCCCTTGGCTTCAAAAATCCTTGCTACCGCTTCCGGGTTCAAGGCATCTGCCCCCAGGCCGTATACAGTCTCCGTGGGAATCCCTACCAGCGCTCCCGCACCCAGAGCTTCCGCCGCACGGGCATACAGTTTGCGGTTGTCTGACAGGGGATCTACCTCGAACAATTCGGTTTGCATGGCTTTATCCTTGCCTGAAGAAGCTCCTGCGTCAAGCAAGACCTCCTTCCCTGGAAGGGAGAAAACAGACAAATGAATAAGAGCACGTCCTGCGGCCTCATACTTCCCTTCTCTTTTTCCAACTGCCTTTACTTCACTCCACCCTTACGGACTTCCCCGAGTGAAAGCCGGCGCTGGAAAAGGCCATTCCGCTAAAAAGTTGTTTTCTCACGCCGCCGGATTGAGTACAATCAAGCCATGAATAAGGCCGCATCAACATCCTTGCCAAACATCATCCTGATCGGGCTGATGGGATGCGGCAAAACGACCATCGGAAAGGAACTGCACCGGGAAACGAACCTTGGTTTTACGGATACGGACCAGTTAATCGAACGCCAGACGGGAATGCACATTCCGCAGATTTTCAAAATTCATGGGGAATCACATTTTCGAGACCTGGAAACCGGAATCCTGCAACAGCTTCAGACGGCCGCCGCACAAAGCCGCATTATTTCCACAGGAGGAGGCATCATTATCAGACCGGAGAACCGGCTGCTACTGAAAAAACTGGGCTTCGTCGTCTGGCTCCATACAGACGTAAACATCCTGTACCAGCGTATTTCCAGATGCACCAACCGCCCCCTGCTCCAACAACCCAATCCCAAGGCCGTGCTGGAACATCTCATGAAAGAACGGCATGATTTTTACCGGGAAACGGCGCACTTGACCATTGATACGGCCAATCTCCACATCCATGAAATCGCATTCGGCATTCTGGAATCCGCCAGAGTATTCCGGTCCCGGCGGCAATAATGCCGACCCGTTTTTCCGTGAGCGGGAAATTTTTTCTTTCTGACCCATCCTAACGCAAGCGCTTCCGGGGAAGCCCTTTTCCCCGCTCCATGCACAAGAAACAACAAAAGGCGATCCCCATTAAAGGAACGCCTTCAGGAAAATAATAATGACCGGAAAAGGCTTAAGCCTTACGGGCCTTACGGATCATTGAATTCACCGTTTCAGAGGGCTGTGCTCCGTTGGCAAGCCATTTGTCAACCTTTTCCAGATTGATGGTATAGTTGACGCCTTCCTTCATGGGGTCATAGGAGCCCACTTGCTCAATGTAACGGCCGTCACGACGCGCGCGGCTGTCGACAACGACGATTTTGTAGTAAGGACGGTCCTTGGAACCCTGACGGTTGAGTCTGATTGCTACTGCCATATCAATTATAAATAAAAGGTGTTAATGGAAAACTTGCGCGCCTTGCCACTCACATGCGTGCGCGTTCGGCTTTCCACAGCGGGTGCAGATGTATGCGATATAATGGAGTCATTGTCAATACCAGAGTTATTTTTACAGGAAAAAAGCCTCTCCTCCATTTCTGCATCAGGAAAAATTTTCCACCGCCATGCGGCCAAAAGAATACAGCATGCTGAATCCGAACCCCGCCAGCACAAGGGACAATATTCCATCCAGTATTCCGGCATACCGTCCGTAAAAGGAACGAATGGGCTGCCAGCGGAAAACAAGAGCCCACAAAATCCAGCCCGCCGTTCCCGTCGCCACGATTAAAAAACCGATAAAAAGAGCATAGGAAGGATCATGATTTTTTTCCAACAGCGGAGCGGAAAGAGCCACAAAGAAAAACGTGGCCTTGGGATTCATCAGGTTAGTCACCAGAGCATCACGGTAAATACAGGAAGCCGGGGAAATATCCCCGCACCCGGCAAGGAAAGCATTCCTCCCCCTCGGCCATATTTTCTATGCCAAATACAGCATCCAGCAGGAAGCGGCGCAAAACAGCCCCACCCCCAGGAAACTGTGAAAAACGGATGCTCCTACTGTACAAGCCAGTGCAGCATGGGCAACTATTCCGGTACCAATGCCCAAAGCAGCCATCACTCCCGCGCCAAAGCCGTAAGCCAGCGTGCTCCGGGTAACAAAAGCCTGGTCGGGCCCCGGAGATGCCTAGGAAAGAAGCAGAATACCTGCGAACATAAGTTCTTCCTTCATGAAACAAAAAAATCCTTATGCCCTGGGATGCGCCTGTCTGTAAACTTCCGCCATTCTGGCACGCGTCACATGCGTGTAAATCTGGGTAGTGGATAAGGAAGCATGGCCCAGCAGTTCCTGGACGGAACGGAGATCCGCCCCAGCCTCCAGAATGTGCGTGGCGAATGTATGCCTGATCTTATGGGGAGAAATGGTAAAAGGAATGGAAGACAGCTTCACATATTTGTTCAGCATCATCTGCACGGAGCGAGCGCTTAACCGGGTTCCTATACGGGAGACAAACAAGGGGGAATTCTTCGGCAGACAGGCCATGGAAACATAAGTTTCCAGAGCAGCCAGAGCAGGAGTTCCCACAGGCAGGATGCGCTCCTTGCGCCCCTTCCCCATTACCTTCACGCCCCGGAAACGGTGGTCCACACTGCCGACATCCAGCCCTACTAATTCACTCAGGCGCATCCCGCAGGAATAAAAAAGTTCCAATATGGCGGCATCACGGTAGGGAAGCCATGCGGGAGCATTGGCGGGAACGGCCGTCTTGTAGGGGAGCTCCAACAATTCCAACATCTGGTTGAGTGTCAGGAAAACGGGAAGCGTTTTCTTCCTTCTGGGAAGGGAAACGCCCGTCATCGGATTCGTCTCCAGCCCGTGCCTCCGCATCATGAAACGGTAAAAACTGCGCAGGGCGGCAAACCTCAGCCGGATGGAAGACGTAGCGGCTTCATCCTTCAGCTCCTGGAAAAGCCAGTCCCTCATCTGGTCCGGCGTACAATTCTCCCACCCAGGGAATGAATCAGCCGCCCAGGCCCTGAACTGGCGCAAGGCGCGGGCGTACACCTCCACCGTATGAGGAGAAGCCTGCTTTTCCACCTCCAGATACTGAAGAAAGCCCTGTTCCGGTTCCAGAGGAATCCCCATCATGAAGAATAAATTACTCCGTACCTTTATCCTTGTCATCCCCGGCATCCACCGGCGACTCCTTCAGCAGCACTTCACTAATATTGGCCCGGATGAACAAATCAATATCGTCCGGTTCTTCCATGGCATACAGAGGGCTGTCTTTATGGCTGTCCGCCAGAGCCTGCTCTCTTTCCACCGGGCTGAGCACACCGTCCTGGTCCAAATCGTAAAGCTCCATCATTTCCTTCATTTTAGCCTGGTACAGAGCCGCGGCATCTTTCATGACAACGGCATGTTCCTCCGGATCAATGCGGCCGTTCCCGTTGGCATCATAATTCTGCAGCAACATGTTACGAGTCAGCAGAAACAATCCGGGAGCAACCATGAAGCGCTTCCGTCCTACCGTGCGAATTTCCACCATGGGCACTTTCCCCCCCTCTGCAGGGGGGGGGGGCGGAGGAATTTCTTTCCTCTCGGCGGGAGGATAAAACGGAATTCCGTCTCTCTTGTCCGGCCCGGCATCCGGCCTACGCACCCCGCGCCGCTTCTCTACATGTTCCCGGAAAGCCCTGTACTCTTCTGGGGAAAGCCTTCCGTCCCCATCCTTATCAAACTTCCTCAGGAAGGCTTTTCTGGCCTCCCTCCGCGCAGAGCGGGCATCCTCCACCAACCGGGCCTTGTCCTGTTCGGACAAAATTCCCGTACCCGTGGTGTCATAGCGGTCCAAAACCATTTGGCGGATGAGCAAAGTCACCTGAAGGCATTCCAGTCCGGGCCTGGGGGCAGTTCCCATTTTCCCGCGGTCGCCGAAAGCCACGGATTGCCCTGCCGCAAACGGGAACAGACCGAACGCCAGCGCTGCGGAACATGACAAGATAAACATGTGGGGCAATCTCATAATCACTTTTACTAACCCCGCCGGAAAAAGACGGTTTCAAAAATAAACATCCGCCCCTGCCGACGGGCGACACGGGCGGATGCAGGAAACGTACGGAAAGCGGAAAAACTTACTTCTCCACTTGAACGATCGCGTTCTTTTCCAATTCAATCACCACGCCTTCCGCAATCTTGAGAGAAACGGTGCGCTCATTCACCTTCTCCACAAAACCGTGCAGCCCTGCGTTTGTAATCACCTTGTCCCCGCGTTGCAGGGCTGCGATGCGCGCCTGCTGCTCCTTCTGCGCCTTCCTCTGGGGACGGATCAGCATCACCCAGAACAGGACGATGATAATCACAAACATGAACATGGGGCTGGCGAGAATCTGCTGAAACATATTTGCGGGTTCCTGCCCGGCGGCACCCGCCGCATCCTGAGCCTGTGCTAACATAAAGATATTCATAAAATGTCGTTTGCTTTATACCGCGCGATAAACGAATCCTTGAAGGAACCGAACGTGCCGGCGGCTATGGCCTCGCGCGCCTGGGCCATCAGCCGGAGATAGAATTCCAGATTCTGAAAAGAAAGCAATCTTAAAGCGAGTATTTCACCGGCTTTAAACAAATGCCGCACATAAGCGCGGGAAAATTGCGTGACATGCGGATGTCCCTCCGGGTCAATTGGGCGGGAATCCGTCGCCCAGCGCTGATTCTTGATATGCATGGGGCCGTCCGGAGTCAGTGCCACGCCGTGGCGAGCCAGGCGGGTAGGCATTACGCAGTCAAACATATCCACGCCGCGGGCAATCATTTCCAGCAATTGGGGGGGGGTGCCCAGCCCCATGGCGTACCGGGGCTTCTCCTCCGGCAGCCAGGGAGCGGAATGATCAATGGCGCGGAGCATTTCATCCTCCGGCTCTCCCACGGAAACGCCGCCGATGGCGTACCCGTCAAAATCCATGGCGGCCAGTTCTTCCGCGCACTTCTTTCTTAAATCCGCATACACGGAACCCTGTACAATACCAAAATGGTGCTGACGCCCTTCCCCGGAACGGGGCCGATGTTCCTGCACCCATGCCTTGCAGCGGCGGGCCCAACGAAGCGTGTACCCCAGGGAGGCTTCCGCGTACTTCCTGTCGCAGGGATAAGGGGGGCACTCGTCAAACAGCATGGCGATATCACTGCCCAGGTCCGCCTGGATCTCCATGGACCGCTCCGGGCTCAGCATCATGTACGCCCCGTCCAAATGGTTCTGGAAACGCACCCCTTCTTCCGTAATTTTACGGAGCTTGGCAAGGGACCAGACCTGGAACCCGCCGGAATCCGTCAAAATAGGGCGGTTCCAGGAGGAAAATTTGTGTAGTCCGCCCATTTGCCTAATTAAAGCGGAACCGGGGCGCAGGGACAAATGATAGGTATTTCCCAGAATAATCTCAGCTCCCAGCATCTCCAAATCCTGCGGATGCATGGTTTTCACGGAACCCTGCGTTCCCACCGGCATGAAAATGGGGGTGGGAACCCGTCCATGCGGCAACTCAAGCGAACCCAGGCGCGCAGCCGTGGAGGAATCTTTCTGACGAAGTATAAAAGGCATTGGAATCAGACTTTCTGCAATTTGATAAAACGGGCGCGGTAAATCGGCTTTCCCATGGCCTCCCATTGAAGCTGGAAATCCGTACGGGGATAAAAAAATTCGTCCTCATCCCAACTGGCACGGCTAAACAGACCGCTGCGCGCCACATGGTCCAGCACCCACAGAAAATATCCTTCATGATCCGTCTTGAACAGGAACTCCCCGCCATCGGACAGGGAACGGTGAAGCACGGGAAGAAAATCCTCCTGCACCAGCCGGTTCTTATGATGCCTCTCCTTGGGCCACGGATCCGGACATAAATAATGCAGCCGGGAAATGCAGCCGGGCTGCATCATCCATTCCAGAAAGTAACGGCTTTCCACGCGAAACACCTTCACGTTATCCAACCCGCGGACGGCCGCCCGGGAACAAACCCCCCGTACGCGGCCCAAAAGCCGTTCTATTCCCAAAAAACGGCGTTCCGGATAATGGGCCGCCATCTGGAGCAGGAACCCTCCGTCCCCACACCCCAAATCAACCTCAAACGGACCATCCGCTCCAAAAATATCAGAAGGCGCCAGCACCTTGAAAAAATCGTCTGGAATAAAGGCCGGATTTATCATGGGAATCAACGTGCGGATAAGATGCGTTACAAAACGGACTCTGTCAAACGAGAAGACCCTCTCCCCGCAAGCATGGCGGGAAGAGGCCCGAAAAAACGGAAAAAATAAGCCAGAACGGCCCGGAACCGTCAGCTCCGGCAATAAAGGCGATTATAAATTTTACGGTCAAAACGGTAATAGCGTGCGGCGCGGTGGGGAACCCCCTCCTCCTTCTCATCCAGCGGCACAATGTAGGGGCGGGAAGCGATTTTTTTGTGGAAATTACGCACATCCATGGGCTTGCCGTGAATCTCCTCATTCAACCGCCGGAGCTGAAGAGCCGTAAACTTGGCAGGCAACATGTCATAAATCAGCGCAGGCTCCTTCTTCACGGAAGAACGCACTCTCTCCAGCGCCAGGTCAATAATATCCCGGTGATCAAACGCCAGTTCCGGCAAATCATCTACAGGAACCCAGCGGGTCTTATGGCTTTCCATCAGTTTGCGCAGCTTGGTGGAAATCCTGAGCATGGCCATGTAGGCCACCGTCACCAGGCGTCCTATCTTCTGGCCGGAAACAGCCTCCACCCATGCCCTGTCCTCCGGATTCTTGATGCGCGATGGAGCGCCGAAAGTATGGAACTGTTCCAAATGGGGGGAAGACATGCCGGTCATGTCAAACAAAACGCGGCGGGCAGCGGCATCCAATTCTTCCTCCTCATAAATCAAATCGCCGGGCAATTTGGAAATGGCGCCGGTATGGCCGGGTTCAAATTGCGTCTTCTCAACCAGAAGGACTTTCAGACCTTCTTCATCGAACCCGATCAACACACAATCCACTGAGAGATGCGGATAAAATGCCTGCCTGCTCATTATGTTATCTATTATTGTAGTAAGTTCCCAGAATCGCATCAACGCTACGCAAGCGAACCAGCCAAGTCAACCAAAATCAAAATAGAAACGGCAATGAAAAACCGTTCCCCTTGCCCCCGGGAAACATCACGCCACTTCCGGAATACTGCTTCTCACGGGCGGAAAAACGCGCCTGCGTCTTGCATTTCATCATCTCCCCATCCATATAATAAAATCATGCAGACAGGTATCCTCAGGGGAATGTCCGTGCTGGCCGGGCTGCTATGGCTGGCATCCTGCTCGTCCTCTCCCAAAAGCCGGGATTATCCGGGCTACATGACCCGCCCCTATACCATCCGGGGGCACCGCTACCATCCCATGAACGTGGAACAGGCGCTGACGTATGAACAAACGGGAATTGCCTCCCATTACAATGAATGCGCCCTTTGGGGGCTCGTCAGCGGAAAAACGGCGATCGGAGAAAACGTGCGCCCCTGGCACCTGCACGCAGCGCATCCCACCCTTCCCCTCCCGTGCGAAGTGCTCGTTCAATCCCTTCGAACAGGCAAAACCGTAAAAGTCCGCGTAAACGACCGGGGCCCCTTCATCAAAAACAGAATCATAGATCTTAGTGAAGAAGCCGCAGAACGGCTGGACATGAAGCACCACGGACTGGACAAAGTCAGAATCACCGTCCTTTCCGTAGGAGACGGGAAATGGAAAAAAGAAGCGTCCCCTTGCGCCACTCCGGCCTGATTCCCTACTTCAACACATTCCGTGTGGTCTTAAAATGCATCTTGGCCACCTTGGGCAGCATTTCTTCCCCATGCAGGGCCACCAACTGGCGCGCAGCTTTCACCACTTGGCCGGAAGCTCCCAGCGGCAACTTCATGCCGGCGCCCTCTCCCGCCGCATCCATCCAATTCACAAAACGTTCGCGCGCCAGAATAGATGCCGCAGCCACAGCAACATCGCTCTCCGCCCGGACACGCTGTTCCAGCCGGACAGACACCTTTTTGGCGGCAAGCGCCCTCTTCAGAACAAACGGATTGGCGAACTGGTCGCTCAATGCCATGGGACAATCCGGAACCTTGGCCGCCAGCCCCTCAATCACCGTAGCATGCCCCCAGGCCAGAAAACGGTTCAAATTCCCGAACGCCGGATAAAGCTGGTTATACCGTTCCGGGCCAATGCTTACCAGATGAAACCGGATGCCCGGCACCCTGCGGATCCCCTCCGCCAGGCAGCGGATTCTGGATGAAGACCCTACCAGCTTGCTGTCACAAACACCCAGCTTGCGCAATGCGGCGCCGATGCCCCCGTCCACATAAACACCAGCCACCACCAGCGGGCCGAAGTAATCTCCCTTTCCGCTTTCGTCTATCCCGAAGTGAGGAACAAAATCGACTCCTTCTTCCATCTCTTCCGGCTGGGACAAAACTCCGGTCACCTGCGGTTCCAGCGTAAACTCTATAAAATCATCCGTTCCCTTTCCCTGCAGAAGAAGCTTGTTCTTCTTCTCGTAAACCGTCGCCAGCAGGGAAGGCCCGGCAAAGGAAAAACGCGCATAGGGCACCTCTCTTCTTTCAAACCCCTTTTCCTCAAGAATGGACTCAAGCCTTCCGGCTTGGGCGTCAGTCAGCATGGTTGTAAACGTGGTTCGCATATATCCTTCCCGGAGCCGGAACACTCCGGCGGCAAGCAATGGAAGCATCCCAACCATTCCGGTCAAGCAAAATTCCTGCATCACGCAGTTGAGAACGTAAAAATCAAGCATGCCACGGATTATGTGATTTTTTAGGAGACAAATCATGCACGCTGAACTATAAAACTCATACATTCATATCATTCTGCACTCCATATGGCTAAAACATTAACAAAACGAGACCTCGTTAACAAAATCAGCGCCGAAACCAACTTCACTCAGATTGAAGTGTTCGACATCGTACAGCGTGCCGTGGACATTATCTCCAGCACCCTTGCTGAAGGCGACCGTGTGGTGATTCGCAATTTCGGAACCTTCCAGGTGAAGGAAGTGAAGCCCAAAGTAGGCCGCAACCCCAAAAACCCTGACCAGGATGTGCCGATTCCGGCCCGCTCCGTTGTCAAATTCAAGGTCGGCAAAGAATTGAAGGATCAGGTCGCCAAGCTGACCGCCTCCAAATAATCCCCACAGGGATCAGACAGATTACTCCGGGCGCCTCCATCAAGCAATGGAGGCGCCTTTTTGTTTGCAATTTGCGCGGCATTCGGGAATATAAGGGAACGTGAGCATGTTCCGGATACAGTACCTTCTTCTGATTGCCGCAGCAGCACTTTGCTCCTGTGCTACAGAACGCACGGTAGCTACAAACTTTCAGCCCCGGCAACGCCCTGATTCGGAAAAAACGGACGCAGAGCTGATGGATGCCTTGGAAGCGAAATTCGCCGGCGGCTTCGGCCAGCAGACGGACAAGGAAGGAAACACCAGGATGGTGTCCCAAAAACGGAGTTCCTTTGAAGGACTCCGGTACAGCGGCAACACGTCTCAAATCGAAAAAAAGGCTTTTGAAACCGCATCCTTTGAAAAAAAGAAATTTGACGGCGCCTCTACCCGGTTTGAAACGAAGAAATGGGATGGCATCAAATCCTTCACGGATGACAAGCTGGAAACGCCGGACTTCATCGCCCGCGCCAAGGGAGTAAATACCCACTCCTGGCAGGATGCCTCCAAACAATACGCCACGCAGCAATCCGACTTTCATGGACGCTCCTGGAAAGAGGCGGACAAACGCTTCGACCGCACTGTCAACCGGGACATTGAGGCCAAGAGACAAAGCTTTGGACAGCCAACTATCATGAGTGCGCGGCAAGCCCAGGCGCATACTATTCAGGAAACGCGGGAAATGATGGGACGCACGGACTGATGTGCCGATGTTTCGGACGTGATCCCATGCCACATTTCAGATTCGACATTGTTTTCAGCCGCCATCTATAATTCTGCCCGTGAGTGCCAAAGACGTTCCTCCTTCCATCACCCTGCCTACCAGCGACTACTATACCATTGTCAAAATGAGCAATCATGCCGTCGTGGGAGTATTCCGCCAGCATGTCTTTGCGCGCCGCAGCACGCGCCGTTATGCGCCCCCCATCCCTGAAGAACACGACTCCTATTGCGTTAAAAGAACTCCGGAGCGTGTCATGGTCCAAATCTTTCATGACGGCAACGAAGTTTACCGTTGCATTTTTGTGCCGCCTGCCGATTATTGACGGCAGGACAACCATGAAAGCTCCTTTTTTCAGTCCGGCCTTCTGCCTCATTACAAGCCTGATTACAGCCTGCTCTTCTCCCTCCGGCCCCAATGCGTGGACGCCGGTCACTTCCGGTCCTCCGCGTGCGCCCATCCCCCAGAACGAAGTTCTGGTCATTGACGAATACCCCATGGGGGAATACACCAACGTGGGGCATTTTAACGGGCCGGAAGGGCGCATTGTCCATGTCTCTATGGAAGACAAGGAACTAATCGACTACTTCACCAAGGAAGCTGCGGCCATGGGGGGCAATACCGTCGTCATCAGGGAACCGCGCATCCGCTACCGTTCCGGCGAAGGCAAGAGCAGCCGGGTGGACGTCATCTATGTTCGGGAAGAAATGGGAACACACGGTGCGGAAGACCTGGGCATGGACTCGCTCCCCATTGATGAAGAATCTCTGCGGATTTATTAGAGCCGCCGGAAACGTCCCAGGTGCCATTTCCTGCCCGGAGTTTTTTCAGCTCTTTTTATTGGCCGCACCGCAATGCGGGCACTCCGCACGGGAATTCCCCTTCTCCATATAAAACCGGAATCCGCATATCCGGCACTGGAACTTGCGCCTCCGATCCAGGAAAGATCGTATCCATCCCACAGCCAGGCAAACAGACACCACAGCGCAAAAACCGCCGGCGCCCAGTAAAAACAGGCGCATCAAAAAATCTTGGAGGGTCATATTCACGGCTCTTCCTCCTTCCATTCGATGGACATGGTGCCGCTCCGCGGCTCCCGGGACGGAACCCAGCGCAAAGACCGGGCGAACCTCATTGCGGACTCATCCGCTCCATTACTTCCGGAAGACTCCAGTAACAAAACTTGAGAAGGAACGCCCCATACATCCACCACCACAAAAAAATCACTCCTCAGCCCCGTGTGATCTTCACTTCTGGAAAAACCGGACAGGGAGCCGGCTGTAACAATCCGTCCATCCAGCCCCGGGGAACAAAAAGACAAATAGGGAATGCATGTTCCGGAAATCTCCAAGGAAGGATTCATCATGGCGCGTATATGAAAATCCGGATGCTGCCACATACGCCAGACCTGATCCGCCACAGTGGGCACGGACACGGGGGGGAGAGGGGCCAGAGGCGTATCTGCGGAACGCGGAGAAGGCAAAGTCACACCCATTTCCCCGGTCGGGCCGGCCGTCACCGGATCAGCCCAAACGGGGCCTCTCACAGGCAGAGGAGTATTGCGCAGCACATACTGATGCAGGCGCGGATTATCTGCAGGCAGCACCACCACGGCACCCGGCTGATCTCCCCTGCTGCGGATTTCCGGCACCTCCACATGGACAAAAAGGCCGGCGGCAAAAGCGCAAACGCCAAAAAAAAGCATCCACAGAAAAATACGCCAGCGCAACAGGCCGGTTTCCCTCCAGTCAAACGTCAATCCCAAATGAAGGTCGAAAATTTTATCCCGGCTCTTTTTATTCAGCTTCATGAGGTAACAAGGGAAAAAATCAATCCGCGGGCTCGGCGGCAATATAACACGTCATCCCCTTGGCAAGCACCATATCCACCAGCTGCTGTTCCAGGGCCCGTGAAACGGAATCATCCAAACGCAGGGCAATCCCCATACGGCTCCCATTCTCCCCATGCTCCCGGGAAATCCGGTCCAATTCTGAGGAAACGCCGGGCAGCCCGCCTTCAATCAGGCGGTTTCCGATATAAAAAGCGGGCTGGTCGCCAGCCGTAACTGAAATAAAATCAACATCCCCCACAATATTCATCAGAAAATGGGAAGAAGGAGCCTTTACCTCATACCCGTACGCCATTCCCACACGGGAAGTCATGATCGTCAGCACGCAGACAAGAACAACCAAATCCAGCAGGACGACCACCTGAATGAAAAACGCCCCGGCGGGCAATGTTGAACGGGTCTTGATCTGCATGCCTTTCCTCCTTCCCTGTTGCACTCACACGCCCCGGCCATTCATGCTCTCTCCGGCCTCGCGCCTCTGCCGGGCATCACACACCAGGCAAACGGCCTCCGTGCCGGCCCGTTCCAGGGAATGTACAATCTGGCGGGAGCGGGAGGCCAGGTAGGAATAAAACAAATAAGCGGGAATAGCAATGCTCAGCCCCAGGGCGGAACTAAGCAGGGCCTGGTAAACGGCATCCGACATGGCAAGAGAGGGAGCCTTCCCTTCCAGAACCCCCGGCTGGGAATAAAATCCCACCAGCCCCTGGATCGTCCCCAGCACGCCGACTAGCGGGCTCACCGTAGCCACTACCAGCAATCCGCGGATATTCTTTTCAATCTGAAACACTTCCATCTGAACGGAATCCTCTGCCACAGTCCGTAGTTCTTCACGCCTCAATCCGGCATGCGCCAGCACGGAAGAAACCACGCGGGCCGCAGGTCCCGGTAAAATGGAAGCCTCATGCCGGGCTTCATCCGTCTTTCCGGCATTTACCAGCTTGGAAATACCTCTTAAAAAATCTCCAGTATTAATTTGAATCCTGTGAAAATACAAAATCCGCTCCGCGACAACCGCCAGCGCATAAACGGCCAGAACGCTCAAAACCCAGAACAACGGACCTATCTTGATGATCAATTCATTCATAACCCTCTTTCTCGCGTTAGATCATGCACACTTCCCATGTAAATTCAACTCAAACCTATGTGGCCCGGCAACCGAGCTTCTGCAGCAGCCGCGTTCCCGCCCATAATAAGACGGAACCAAGCCACAGCAGGGAACCGAAACTCAGGAGCCATACCGCATCAAACAGGCACATGCCGGAAAGCAGCACCGTCACAGCCCTTTGAACCCGGGGCCTGCCCGCCTCACGCCGTGCTACGGCGGAAATCACGCAGGTAAACAAAAACAGGCCGAAAGCATACCACAGCAAGGCCGGAGGAGGAACGGACTCTCCACCCGAACGGGCAAATGCCAGGCCGGCGGCCAGCACCCACACCCCGCGGCACAACCCCATCAAAACAATGGAGCCGCTCCACAGTTTATGGAACACATTATACAGGGAAATCACAATCAGCAGCAAAGCCCCCACGGCAAATTCCCCGCCCAGCTCCATGTTCAGCACCAGGCCGGACAACCCGGCCGCCAAAGACAACAGCCTCAGTACGGAAACGCTCACCGCGCCGCACGGCACGGGGCGGTCCGGATAACGGGCGGCATCCCACCTGGCGTCCACACGGTCATTCTCCCACATGCCATACAAATAAAAGCACAGTCCCATCAGCACTACGCCCCCATACAGGGCGAGAGGCGGTAGCTCCGCCCCACGGACGGAAGCCCACGCCGCCGCCGCGTTGGTAAACAGCGTGGGAATATTGGCCGGACGGGAGGAACGGAGCACTCCTCTCAATAAACGGCAATCATGCATCGCCGCATACTGTACAGGGAAAAACGGCGATGACCAAGCACATCCACAGTCAGCAAAAATGCAGGAACCGGCATCCCGCCCATGCCGGGCAGCATCCATACATACCCAGAAATAGATTGTCTTTGCAGGACTGTCCCCTATCATGCCGGAGGCATTAAAAATACTCTTCTCTCCCCCCATGAATATCAGGACCCACATCCAGGCGCTTCTCATCTGTACCATGCCCCTGTCCGCACAGGGGCAAAGCATCGTGGATTCACGGGCCTCCCTTCCACGAGCCGTCCAGCTTCACGGGGATGAAGGCAGGGAAACGGTGCGGCCAGACGAATCCAAGCGCATCTCTCCGAACGAAGCGCCGGCATCCCGTGTTCAGCCCCAGCGGATCGTCAACCGGATTGCCGCCACAGTCAACGGCCGTCCCATCACGGCCAATGAGGTCAGCGTGCGTCTCATGCCCATCGGAGCACAGCTCGCGGCCCAGTATCCCAAACAGGGGCCCGAATTCTACAAGCAACTGGCCCTGGCGAAAAAAAACATCATTGAAGACCTGGTGGAGCGAGAACTGCTCCGCAATGAATTTGAAGGCATGGGCGGCGTCATTAGGGACTCTCTCATTGACCAGGAAGTCAACCGCACCATCCTGACCACCTTTAACGGAGATCGTTCCGCCTTCCTGAAAAACCTGAGCCTCTCCGGCATGACCATCCGCGCTTTCCGGGAAATGACGAAAAAACAGCTCCAGGTTCAAATCATGCGGGCTTCCAAATACGACCAGGAAATACCGCCTACTCCGGAGGAAATACAGCAGGAATACGAATCTACCAAAGAACAATACCGGGACCTGACCAAAGACAAAATCAAATTCAAGAAAATCTTCATTCCCATGCTGGGGGATGACTCCGCCTCCACGCCGGAAGTACAGCTGAACCTAGCGGAACTCATCGCCAAGGAAATCAAATCCAAAAACGCCACCTTTGAGGAAATGGCCAAACGCTACTCCAAGGATCTATATGCGGAAAAAGGCGGTGACTGGCCCGTTACGGAACGCTCCACGCTCTCCCCGGAATCCGCCGCCATCATCTTTGGCGCACAGCCCGGCGAAATCATCGGACCGTTGGTGGACTCCACCGGCTTCACCATCGTATTGGTGGAGAAAAAGGAACTGGCGCCGCCGCCCCCCCTCTCCGCCATCAAGGAGCAGATTGACATCATGGCGCGCAACAAGCGCAGCAATGAACGTTATAAAAAATGGGTGGAACGCCTCCGGAAAAAAGCCATCGTCAAAATATACATCTGATTTTTCTCCTTTCCCCATTGCCGGACCGGCCCATTCAACAAGGCCGGTCCGGCGTTCTCTCTTTCATTCCCCCTGTTTTTCTTTCCGCCAACCGTTCCGTCCGCTCTCCTTCTCCTGCCGGGGGCATCTTCCTCTCGCCCATATCTCTGGAAGACGCCTTCATACATAACTGGACGGCGGCCGCAAGTCATCCCGCCTGACGCGTGGAACCCTGCTGACGTAATCCGGGCAGAAACCATATCCTGCTGAATAAAAATCTTGCAAGATGGCAGATTTCCAGTCGTAATATCACAGATATGTTCACCAATATTACACGCACGACCCTCTGCATTACTGCGTTCAGTATCGCCAGCCTCATGGCGGCGCCTCTGAATGCAACCAAAACGGAGAGCCTGGATTGGAACTGGAAATTCGCCCGTTTCGGGAAAATGCCGGATGGCAGTACGCAACCGGAACCGGGAAAAGCCATGGGATTCGCCACTGCCACCAGTGAAGAATCCGGCAATCCGGCGGACAATGCCGTGGACGGGGACAAGTCCACCCGCTGGTGTGCCGCCAGTGGCAAAAGCGGAGAAAAAATCACCGTGGACATGGGACGCCCCGTAGATGTAAAAACCGTTAACATCCTGTGGGAAAAACAAAGCAACCATCTTTTCAAGCTGGAAGGCTCCGGTGACGGAAAACGCTGGGCAACTATTGAAGACAAAACTTCCGGGCAAAACGACTCCAAGGAAGACACGGTAGAAAACAAAACCGGCAAACCGCGATACTTCCGCATCACCGTCACGGGCAATAACCAGAGCAACTGGGCCAGCATCCGTGAAATCACCTTTAAAAACGACAAGGGGGAAATTATCCGCCCTCAGGCCGCCGCCGGAACCAGTAAGTCGGACAATCCCTCCAGCCCCTCTTTCAACGACAAAAACTGGCGTTCCTTGAACCTGCCGCACGACTGGGGCGTGGAAGGCCCCTTCCGGATGGAAATTGAAAACAGAACCGGAAAACTCCCCTGGGTCGGCATTGGCTGGTACCGCAAAACGCTGGAAATCCCGGCGGACGCCAAGGGCAACCAATTCTATCTGGACTTTGACGGCGTTATGTCCCGCCCCAAAATTTATGTGAACGGACACCTGGCCGGCGAATGGAAATACGGTTACAGCTCCTTCCGCGTGGACATCACGCCCTTCCTGAAATTCGGGCAGCAAAATACCATTGCCGTCAGAGTGGACAATCCCCCCAGCACCTCCCGCTGGTATCCGGGCGGCGGCATCTACCGCCATGTGTGGCTCACGGAATCCAACCCTGTGCACATCGAACACTGGGGCGTTTTCGTCAAAACTCCGGAAATCACCAAATCCGCCGCCAAGGTGGAAGTGGACACCACGGTAAAAAACACCACGGACAAAGCCGTCATCCCCACTGTTACTGAAGAAATCCTGGACGGAGGTAAAATCGTAGCCTCCACAACCACCAAAGGGGAAGAAATTCCCGCCGGGGAAAAGGGCAAAATCACCAGCACGCTGACGCTCAAAAACCCCACTCTGTGGACCCTAAACGCTCCCCATCTGTATAAGATGAAAACCACGGTCAGGATGGGAGACAAAGTCATCGACCAAAAATTCACCAACTTCGGCGTAAGAACCGTTGAATGGAAACCCACGGGATTCTACCTTAACGGGGAGCGCGTGCAGCTCAAGGGCGTTTGCCAGCACCATGACCTGGGACCGCTCGGCTCCGCCGCCCACACTCGAGGCTATGAGCGCCAGATTGAAATCCTGAAGGAATTCGGCGTCAACTCCATCCGCACGTCCCACAACCCGCCTGCGCCGGAAGTGCTGGACCTGTGCGATAAAATGGGCATCCTAGTCATTGACGAACTTTTCGACGTATGGCAATGCTCCAAAGAAGGCGTCAACAACGAATCCTTTAACGAATGGCATGAACGGGACGTGGTTAACCTCTGCCACCGGGACCGCAACCACCCCTGTGTCATTGCATGGAGTTCGGGAAATGAAGTTCCGGAACAGGGAATGAAAAATCTGCACCATATCTCCCAAACCCTGACGGATCTTTTCCACCGGGAAGACCCCACGCGCAAAGTGACTTCCGGCTGCAACAACGCCAATGCCGCACGCAACGGCTTTGGGGACACCCTGGATGTTTACGGCTACAACTACAAGCCCTGGGCCTATAAGGACTTCGCCAAGGACCGCCCCCACCAGCCGTTCTATGGTGCGGAAACCGCCTCCTGCGTCAGCTCCCGCGGAGAATACTTCTTCCCCGTGGACTGGAACAAGGGCAAGGGATTCTACCTCTACCAGGTCAGTTCCTATGACCTGTACGCCCCCGGCTGGGCCAACCGTCCGGATGTGGAATTCGCCGCTCAGGAAGACAATCCCAACAGCGCGGGAGAATATGTATGGACGGGCTTTGACTACATTGGGGAACCCACCCCGTACAATCTGGACGCCACCAACGCCCTGAACGTGCCGGAAGGGCCGGAACGCGAAAAGCTGATGGCGGAACTCAAAAAACTGGGAGACCGCGCCCCCTCCCGCAGCTCCTACTTCGGCATCGTGGACCTGTGCGGCTTCAAAAAGGACCGCTTCTACATCTACCAAGCCCACTGGAGGCCGGATCTCAAGATGGCGCACATCCTGCCGCACTGGAACTGGCCGGAACGCAAGGGGCAGGTAACACCCGTGCATGTCTACACCAGCGGGGATGAAGCGGAACTCTTCCTGAATGGGAAATCCCAGGGCGTCCGCAAAAAGGGCACCGGGGAAAAGGACCGCTACCGCCTCGTGTGGGAAGACGTCAAATACACGCCCGGCACCCTCAAAGTAGTCGCCAAAAAGGACGGTAAAATCTGGGCTACGGACACGGTAACCACTACCGGAAAACCTGCGGCACTCACCCTCAAGCCGGACCGCAATGAAATCAAGGGAGACGGCTATGACCTGTCTTATGTCACCGTAGCCGTCCGCGACGCCCAGGGCCGTATGGTGCCCCGAAGCAAAAACCAGCTCACCTTCAGGGTAAGCGGCCCTGCGGACATCGCCGGCATCTGCAATGGTGATCCCACGGACTTCACCACCATGGCGAATCCGGAAAACAAGAAAATCATGAAAATCAAGGCCTTCAATGGTCTTGCCCAGGTCATTCTGCGCTCCCGCAAGGGAGAATCCGGAAAAGTGACGCTCCAAGTCATCTCCAACGGACTCAAGCCGGCTCAGACAACTGTGACGGTCAAATAAAAAAACAGGAAAAACTCCGTTCCAGCCGCCGGGCTCCATCAGGAAACCCGGCGGCTTTTTCATCACATTATTCCGGGGAAAAAGAGCCATCTTTCCACCCTCTCCCGGACAGGTAGGGATTGAAAGAAAAAAACTTTATGCTACCCTTTTGCCCATGTCTGATCTGCCCAAAGCATACGATCCCTCCCTGGTGGAAGAAAAATGGCAATCCCGCTGGATTGAAGAAGGTTGTTTCAAGGCTGACCCGGCTTCTGAAAAGCCTGCCTACTCTGTCGTCATCCCTCCCCCCAACGTCACGGGAGTGCTGCATCTGGGCCATGTGCTGAACAACACCATTCAGGACATCCTGGTGCGCCGCGCGCGCCAAAAAGGATACGAAGCCCTCTGGCTGCCCGGAACAGACCATGCCGGAATCGCCACGCAGGTAAGGGTGGAAAAAGACCTCAAACAGACAACGGGCCGGAGCCGCCACGATCTGGGCCGTGAAGCCTTCCTGGAAAAAGTCTGGGAATGGAAAGAAAAACACGGAGGCATCATCATCAACCAGCTCCATAAGCTGGGTTGTTCCTGCGACTGGGACCGCGAACGCTTCACGATGGATGAGGAATACACCAAAGCCGTTGGACAGGTCTTCATTGAACTCTTTAAGGAAGGACTCATCTACCGGGGCCGCCGCATGGTCAACTGGTGCCCTGTATCCCTCACGGCCCTCTCTGATGAAGAAGTCATCATGACTGAGCAGAAAAGCAAGCTCTACACCGTTCTTTACAAACTGGAAGACGGGTCCGGAGCCCTCCATGTAGCCACCACCCGCCCGGAAACCATCATGGCGGACGTGGCTGTGGCCGTCAACCCGAAGGATCCGCGGTACGCCCACCTCATCGGGAAAAACGTCATGCGCCCGCTCAATCCCACCCCCATTCCTATCATCGGAGATGAATATGTAGAAATAGAATTCGGCACGGGCGCTCTGAAAATCACTCCGGCCCATGATAAGGCCGACTTTGAAATAGGCCGGAAATTCAACCTGGAAATTATCGACATCCTTACCCCCGACGGTCATATCAACTGCCCGGAAGTGCCCGAACTCCACGGCATGGACCGCTTTGACGCACGCCGCAAATCCGTGGAAATGCTGGAAGCCTCCGGCCTCATGGTCAACATTGAAGACTATGATAACAAAGTCGGGTTCTCCGAACGCGCCAATGTCCCGATTGAACCGCGCCTCTCCATGCAGTGGTTCCTCAAATACCCCTGCGTGAAAGAAGCCGCGGACGCCGTAGCGGGAGGGGATATCACTTTTCGCCCCGCGCGCTGGGCGAAAACCTACGCCCACTGGCTGGAAAACATTCAGGACTGGTGCATCTCCCGACAGCTCTGGTGGGGCCATCGCATCCCGGTCTGGTACCGCAAAGACAAGGCGGAAGAACTCAGGAACGCCCCGGCGCTGGACGCCTCCGCACTGGAACAGGGCTTCCTCTACGTGGGAACCGAACCGCCCCAGGACCCGGACAACTGGATTCAGGACAACGACGTAATGGACACATGGTTCTCCTCCTGGCTGTGGCCTTTCTCCACCATGGATGAAGAAACCCGCGCCAAATTTTATCCCACTACGGATCTTGTCACGGGACCGGACATCATCTTCTTCTGGGTGGCGCGCATGATTATGGCCGGATACCGTTTCCAGCATGACAAACCGTTCAGCAACGTCTTTTTCACGTCTATCATCCGTGACAAAATCGGGCGTAAAATGAGCAAATCCCTGGGCAACTCCCCGGATCCTCTGGACCTGATCGCCAACTACGGAGCGGACGGCCTCCGCTTCGGACTCATGCGCATCGCCCCCACAGGAACGGACGTGCGCTTTGATGAAAACCAGATCAGCGAAGGCCGCAACTTTGCCAACAAGCTGTACAATGCCACGCGCTTCCGGCTGATGCAGGGAGATGCCAGGGGAGAAACGGCCCCTCACTACTCATCCGTACATATCTCCATTATCTCCAAGCTCAAGCAACTGCATGCAGATGTAGAAAAAGCGCTGGCGGACTACGAATTCAACGCCCTCATCCAAACCCTGTACCAATTCTTCTGGAACGAATACTGCGACCGCTTCCTGGAAGCCGTCAAGGGTGACCTGAAGGACGGGGCGGACCCAGCGGCACGGGCAGCCACGCTCACCACGATGGACACGGTGCTCAGGCACTACCTGGCCCTTCTGCATCCGGTCATGCCTCATATCACGGAAGAACTCTGGGCCTCCCTGGGCTTTGCGGAAAGCAACGGCGGCCTGCCGCTCATGCGCACTCCTCTCCCCTCTGCCGAAAACCTCCTGGCAGGACTTGATGAAAGCCGCATCACCTTGGCGAATACCCAGGCCGCAGCCCTTTATGAAACGGCCAACAAGGCCCGCAACCTGAAAGCGGAATACGACCTTTCCAACAATAAAAACGTCAGCTTCATCCTGAAAACTCCCCACGACGTACCCCAGGATATCCTCTCCCGTCTGGCCATTTTGGCGAACGCCAAATCCGTCATCCGGGACGCAGCTTACTCCTCCCCCAAGGGAACGCCTGCGGCCCTCACGCCGCTTGGGGAACTCTTCCTGCCCCTGGAAGGCCTTATTGACGTGGAAGCGGAAAAGGAACGCCTGGGCAGGGAACTGGACAAAATAGCTAGGGAAATCGCCAAATCCGCGGCCAAGCTGGGTAATGCGGGCTTTGTGGAAAGAGCTCCGGCAGAAGTCGTGAATCAGGAAAAAGCCCGTCTGGCGGACTGGGAGGCAAAACAATCCCAGTTAAAAGGGATGCTTGATTCCCTTTCCTAACCATCTATCATTCCGGGAATGAATAATATTCAAAAGTACTTTGCCGGCCGCGAGCAATTCATTGAATTGCTTGAAGCGGTGGGCATACGTACTCTTGAACAATTCGCTTCCGCGGACCCCTCCACCGTTTTGCCTGAACTTCACCAGGCAAAACGGATGCTGAAACTGCAGACGGAAATTCCTTCCGCTCCCGTTTTCAGGGAATGGGTGAATCAGGCTCTTTCTTCTCCTACTGCGCCGGAACCGGAGCTTCTTCCCATCCATGAGGGCGACGGCCTCCCCCTTGCCACTCCCGTTGACCCTTCGATTACTGATTCTTCAGAAAACAGAAGGGAACGTGGGCGTTCCCATACGAACGGACCTCCAAAACATCTCTCCGCCAAGGCCAGGCTGCAGGAAGAACACAGCTACCAGCCCGCAAAACATGTTCACACCCACAAGGAGCCGAAAACCTACCTTCGCAAAAAAGGCATCAAGCACATGACCTCCTTCCGGACATGGATGGGAGCCGTTATCGTCCTGCTCCTGTTCATCTGCATCCTCTTCTCCATTTCGGTCACCACCCTTGTGCTTCTCAATGGAGAACGAGGCTGGCCGTTAATCAGCCTCTGCTTCGGCCCCTGGATTCTGGCGCTGGTTCTCTATCTTTCCCTGGCGCTTCCCCGGAAATGCAGCGTGTGCAGGGCCCATGTCTTTTCCTTTAAAAAATACACCCGCAATAAGGCGGCCCACCATATTCCCCTGTTCGGCTACGTATTCGCCACGGCACTGCATATATTCCTCTTCCGCTGGTTCCGTTGCCCGGCCTGCGGTTCCTCCCAGCAACTGGGAAAACCCCGTACCGAACCGCACAGGCATTAACGAAGCTTAATTCCTGCGCCAGGCTTCACGGTATCCCGGCCTCCTGCCTCCTTTCTTCCCCTTACCTGGCATTCGGAAGGCGGTTCCTCCATCTGTCCGTCCCTTCCATTATCTGCCCCTATTCCCCGCACTTCAACCCCACGCTCTGACGGGACAGGAAGCCCCTGCCCGCTTCCGTATCTCATGGAACGGCTCCCGGCAACGCCCCCTTCCGGTAACTTATTCTATAAAAAGCCACCATGAGGAACCGCCTCAAAACCGGCTCGGAAAAATCCGGCAAGAAGGCCGTTTCTCCGTCTCTTCCGGATAAATACGTTTCCTCCTTCCTCCGGATATCCTAGCAACTCAAACATGCGTTCAACGTCATGGAAAAGCATATCCCTGAAAACGGCAGTCCAGAAAAACAACCGGACATTTCAACAACCGGAATTCCCCCCTCATAACCTATTCCGGATTTGCCGGCCTCCTGCGCCAGGCAAGGGCTGCGCTCCGGCAACCTTCTCCCTATATGGGAAGCACACCGTAATGAAAACTTATCAGAAAAACGGGGACAATAAAAAACGCCATCCTCCTTTTCGGAGGATGGCGTCCAAAATCCTGAGACGTCTCGGTTAGAGCACTTCCGGAGCAAGGGAAACAATCTTCATGAACTTCTTTTCACGGAGTTCACGAGCGACCGGCCCGAAAATACGGGTGCCGCGCGGGTTGTTGTCCTTGTCGATGATGACGACGGCATTGCCGTCAAAACGGAGCACGGAACCGTCATCACGGCGAATCGGGGCGGCGGTGCGCACTACCACGGCCTTCACCACGGTTCCTTTCTTCACGGAAGCGGTGGGAATGGATTCGCGGATGTGGCAGGTAATAATGTCGCCAATGTGAGCCTGACGGGTGCGCTTGCCGATAACGCCAATCATCTTGGCGGAGCGGGCGCCGGTATTGTCGGCTACCTGGACTAGGGATTCCATCTGGATCATGGTATCAAATCTCCTTTACTTAATGGTTGATTCCTGATTAATGGGTAAGCACTTCCACCAGTTCCCAGCACTTCAGCTTGGAAAGCGGGCGGGTTTCAACGATACGTACCTTATCGCCTACCTTGGCCGTGGAATTTTCGTCATGGGCATAGAACTTCTTGCTCTTCTTGACGATCTTCTTGAACTTGGGGTGCGGAACGCGGGCAACGTATTCCACAACGATGGTCTTGTCCATCTTGGTGGAAGTCACCACGCCGACGCGCGTCTTGCGAAGGCCGGGCTTCTTGGTTGTTTCGGTTTGTTCGGACATTGGATTCTAAAAGTGTTAGAATATTCTGTAATTACCGGAAATCCTCAATTAAACCTCCCCGGTTTCACCCTTAATGGTAAGGGCGCGGGCAAGGTCCTTGCGGACGGTGCGGATTCTCTGGTTGTTTTCCAACTGGCCGGTGGCCTGCTGGAGGCGGAGATTGAAAAGTTCTTCACGAAGGCTGCGCACCAGAGCGGAAAGCTCCTTGGCGGACATAGCACGAAGTTCTTTGGCGGAGTTCTTATCGGACATGGTGATGAGTAGCTTTAGTGTTGAACGCCTTGACGATAGACGAAGCGGGTTGATACGCCCAGCTTGTTGGAAGCCAGTCGAAGGGCTTCACGCGCCTGGGATTCGGTCACGCCGCCTACTTCAAACAGAATGTTGCCGGGGCGAACCACGGCTACCCAGCCTTCCACGGCGCCCTTACCCTTACCCATACGAGTATCCGGGGGACGGGACGTAAAGGATTTCTGCGGGAAAATGCGGATGAACACCTTACCTTTACGTTTCAGGTAACGGTTGATCGCAATACGGCAGGCTTCAATCTGGTTGTTGGTGATCCAACCGCGGTCGAGCACCTGAAGGCCGAAGTCACCAAAAGCAACATAGGTACCGCTGGTGGCATTGCCGGAACGGCTGCCGCGGTGCATCTTGCGGTGCTTCACTCTCTTGGGCATTAAAGGCATATCTTATTCCTCCTTGTGTTAAGTGTGATGAACAAATGTGGTAGCGGCTTTCTTAGGCGCGCGGACGACGGGGTCCGCGAGGGCCGGACGGACGGGAATTCTGCTGGGAGACGACTTCATCGCGCTTGTTGACCCAGCACTTCACACCGATGATGCCGTACAGGGTACGGGCTTCGGCAAAGCCGTAGTCAATCGGAGTGCGGAGCGTTTGCAACGGCACCTTGCCTTCGCGGTACCATTCGGCACGGGCAATGTCAGCCCCGCCAAGACGGCCGGCGCAGCGGATGCGGATGCCGTCGGCCCCGCGTTCCATGGCAACCTGCACGGCGCGCTTCATGGCGCGGCGGAAGGAAACGCGGCGTTCCAGCTGGACGGCCACGTTTTCTGCAATAAGCTGGGCGTCCGTTTCAGGGGAACGGATTTCCACAATGTCAATGTTGACCTGGGTGGAAGCGCCGCACAGGCTCTGGAGGTACTGGCGGATCTTTTCAATTTCCTCACCCTTGCGGCCAATGACAAGCCCCGGACGGGCAGTGTGGACGGTGATGCGGACACTGTTCCAGGCACGCTCAATCACGATGCTGGAAACGGCGGCGGACATCAACTGTTCCTTGATGTACTTGCGCATCACCAAGTCTTCATGCAGCTTGGTGGCGTAATCCTGGCCCGTGGCGTACCACTTGGAGCGCCAGTCCTTGTTGACGGCGAGGCGGAACCCGATTGGATTTACTTTCTGACCCATGATATTAGTTCAGCTATATGTGTGTTAGATTGGTATGGCCTAGCCTTCTTGATCGGCCAGGATAACGGTGATATGGGATGTACGCTTGCGGATCATGTTGGCGGATCCGCGGGCGCGGGGCATCGTGCGGCGCATCGTGGGCCCTTCATCGACCATGACGGACTTGACCACCAGCGTATCAACGGACAGTTCCGCATTATTCTCGGCGTTGGCCAACGCGGACTTGAGCGTCTTATTCAGCAGGTAGGCACCTTTCTTGGGGGTGTAGGACAGGATGTCGGTCGCCTGGGAGACGGACAAGCCTTGGATTTCTTGAGCAACATCGCGCATCTTCTTGGCGGAGATGCGGGCGTATTTGTAAACAGCTTTCACTTCCATGGGTTTTTCCTCGTAGTGCAGGTTATTATGAAGATGATTTAGTCGTTGGTTTTTACTGAGGCAGAATCTCCGACGCGCACCGGATCGGCTGGCGTCTCAAGTTTCTGAACAAGCGCGCCACATACTTCCTTGCGGACGTCCGTGACTACGGCTTCTCCGATGGTTTGAGCTCCCCGGGTTAACCGAACCGGCATCCCGACTTGCATTCCTGCCGTTCTGCCGGTATTCAGCACCACCACTCCGGATTCGGAATCAATGCTGAGCACCTTGGCTTCCGCCAGGGTTCCCGCGCCATCTCGCACGGGCTGTTGCCTGTATCCCAGAACGGATTCCAGCAGGCGCAGAGAACTCTCCACAGCCGTCCTGGCGTTCGCATCTTCGGATATGGCTTGTTTCATGTAGGCAAGGATGGCTCCGGAGAGCTTGACGGATGCCTGCTCCAACCGCTGGACGCGGTCATTAAAAGCTTCGATGTCCGCCATCGCCTGAATCAGGCGTTCCTCGCTGTTACCTAGCGCAGCGCCCCCCAAAGCTTCCAGCCTGGAACGGATGTCCACCAGCTGTGCGGCCGCCTTGTCGGCGTCGCTGCGGGCCTGGACATAGGATGCCTTGAGGGCTGCATTCTGCTTTTCGAGGCGCTCGATTCTGCGCGTCAGTGCCGCCGTATCCTCTTCCGCTCCCTGCAACGCCCCGCCCAGCCCTACCAGGGTGGTAAGAGAGTATGCAAGGATGGAAGAAGAATTCGACATGTTGATTGTTAACTTACTGATTACTTCTTACCGATACCGCCGTGCTGTTTGAAGACACGAGTCGGGGCAAATTCACCAAGCTTGTGGCCTACCATGTTTTCCGTGACGTACACGGTGGCAAAGTTCTTGCCAGCGTGCACCAGGAAAGTCAGGCCGACGAAGTCAGGCGTAATCATGGATGCGCGGCTCCAGGTCTTGATCGGCTTGCGGTCGCCGGATTCAAGCTGAGCGTCGATCTTGGCGAGAAGCTTTTGGCTGACAAAAGGGCCTTTTTTGAGAGAACGTCCCATGTTATATAATCCTAGTTAAAGTTATAATATATTGATTACTTGGCATTGCGGCGCTGTACGATGACGGAGTCGCTGGGCTTGCGGAGACGGCGGGTCTTCTGGCCCTTGACGTGGCCCCACGGAGATTTGAGGTGCTGGCGACCGCCACCGGACTTGGACTTGCCTTCACCGCCACCGTTCGGGTGGTCGACGGGGTTCATCGTCATACCGCGCACGGTAGGACGAACGCCCATCCAGCGGGTACGGCCGGCCTTGCCGGACATTTCGTTCATGTGCTGGGTATTGCCTACCTGGCCGATCGTGCAGTAGCAATCTTCATTGAAACGGCGGATTTCACCGGAAGGCATCTTGATCAGCGCGTAACCCGCTTCACGGTTGGAAACGATGGCCTGCTGGCCGGCAGCGCGGGCTACCTTGCCGCCGGAACCCGGACGAATTTCAATGTTGTGAACGGAAGTACCCAGAGGAACGTTTTTCAAGGGCATGGCATTGCCTACCTTGGGAGCAACCTTCTGGCCGCTTTCCACCTTCATGCCCACCTGCAGCCCCGTGGGGGCCAGAATGTAGGATTTTTCACCATCCTTGTACTCAATCAGAGCAATGCGGCAGGTACGGTTGGGATCGTATTCGATAGTAAGGACAGTAGCGGGCACGTCAAACTTGTTGCGTTTGAAGTCCACCAGGCGATATTTGCGCTTATGGCCACCGCCAATGTGGCGGGTGGTGATGCGGCCATTATTATTGCGGCCGCCGGATTTCTTGAGGGGTCTGCAGAGACTCTTTTCCGGGGTAGAGGTGGTGATTTCGTCAAAGGACGGCCACACCTTGTAACGGTTAGAGGGAGTAACTGGCTTGAATGACTTGAGGGACATGATAGCTTTCCTTCCTAATAGGGGCTTTAAACGAGGTCAAGGGTTTCACCGTTGGCAAGCTTGACGTAAGCTTTTTTCCAATGAGCGGTGCGACCTGCATCAGAGCGGCGCTGGCGCTTGAGCTTGCCGTCATAGTTGGCGGTACGCACGGATGCGACCTTCTTGCCGAAAGCAACTTCGACAGCCTTTTTGATTTCAATTTTGTTGGCGTCACGATCAACTTCGAAGACCAGCTCGCCGGTAGTTTCCTGGAGCATGGTGGCCTTTTCGCTGATGCGCACCTTCTTGATGACTTGGTAAATGTCTTTCATGGCTTCTTAAGCAGTACGGCTGGCGAGGGTTTCTAAAGCGTTGTCAACGAGGATCACTGCATCAGCATTCATGAGCTGTTCAATGTTCACTTCCGCAGCGGTCATCAGGAGAACTTCCTGAACGTTGCGGGCGGCACGGTAGGTGGTTTCGTCAAAGGAAGCTGCCACAACGAGCACCTTCTTGGCATCCGTCAGGTCTTTGACGGCTTTGATGAAAGATTTGGTCTTGCCGTCAGCCACGGAAAATTCGGAAACGGTGCTGACCTTGGAAGCGGCAATCAGGTCACCCAGTACGCGGCGCAGAGCCAGGCGTCGGGTGCTCTTGTTCACCTTCTTGCTGTAGTCGCAGGGGCGGGGACCGAAGACCACACCACCGCCCACAAAGATGGGAGCGCGCTTATCGCCGTGACGGGCATTACCGGTGCCCTTCTGGCGGAAGATCTTCTTGTTATTGCCGCTGACTTCTGCGCGGGTCTTGGAATTGGCGGAACCGGTGCGGCGGTTCGCCTGGTAAGCCACGATCAAGTCATGCACAGCCTGGGAGCCCTTGTCACTGCCTACAACCTGGATGTTGGCGGCGGCGGCGGCTTCTAATGTAAAGGTATTTGCGGACATAGATAGGTTTTCCTATAATCAATGTGAGGTTAACTAAAGCCTTACTTCTTCTTGGCGGGGCGAATCACGAGGTAGGAACCGCGCGCGCCGGGCACAGCCCCGGAGATAAGGATGACATTATCTTCCGGACGAACGGCGACAACCTTCAGGTTCTGCACCGTGCGCTTGGCATTGCCCATCTGTCCGGGCATCTTCTGGTTCTTCCAGACGCGGCCGGGGGTGGAACAACCGCCTACGCCGCCGGTACGACGGTGCATCATGGAACCGTGGGCGGCGGGAGAGCCGTGGAAGTTGTGGCGGCGCATCGCCCCCTGGAACCCTTTGCCTTTGGAAGTGCCGATCACATCAACCCACTGTCCGGCGGAAAAGAGATCCACACCGGGATCTTCTGCGCCTTCAGCAGGCAGTTCGGATGCTTCTACACGGAATTCCTTGAGGAGTTTGGTAGGCTGGATGCCCAGTTTCTTGAAGTGGCCGGCCTGAGGCTTGGCCACGCGGCTTTCCTTCTGCGCATCAAAAGCAACCTGGATAGCATTGTAGCCATCCTTGTCTTCCGTTTTAATCTGAGCGAAGGTGTTGCCCTTGACGTCAATGACGGTCACGGGAACCATAGCGCCGGATTCCTGGTCAAACAGACGGGTCATACCGACCTTTTTTCCGATAAGTCCTAGAGCCATTGTAGTGTGTCTTTCTGTTTTTTAATTACTTATCCGGGTGCCAAACTAGATGCGGATCGTGATGTCCACCCCGGCCGGAAGATTAAGCTTCTTGAGCTCATCAATCGTGCGCGCAGTCGGGTCGACGATGTCGAGCAGACGCTTGTGGGTGCGGATTTCAAACTGTTCAGCCGATTTTTTGTTGACGTGAACGGAACGGTTCACAGAAAACTTTTCAATACGGGTCGGCAACGGAATCGGGCCGTGAACTTTGGCTCCGGTGCGCTTGGCGGTTTCAACGATCTCCTGGGAGGAGCGGTCGATGGCGCGGTAGTCGAATGCGCGGAGTCGAATGCGGATTTTTGGACTTTGCATGGACGTGCGGTCTATTGGTTATACTTCAAAGGTTTGTTTATTTAGCCTTTTCGCTGACAATCTGGTCAACGAGGTTCTGGGGCACCTGTTCAAAGTGGGAGGGTTCCATGGAATAGGAAGCACGGCCACTGGAAAGGGTTCGGATGGCGGTAGAATAACCGAACATTTCGGACAAGGGGACCATAGCTTTCAAAATGCAGGCGTTGGCCTTGTTTTCCATGTTGCTGATCTGGCCGCGGCGGCGGTTCAGGTCGCCCATGATGTCGCCCTGGTAATCGGTCGGCGTGGAAGCTTCAACGGACATGATGGGTTCCAGCATGATCGGCTTGGCTTTCTTGAAAGCGTCCTTCATGGCGAAGATGGCAGCCATTTTGAAAGCATTTTCATTGGAGTCCACTTCGTGGTAGGAACCGTCCACCACTTCAACGTGCACGTCCACCACCGGATAACCGGCGACGACGCCCGTGGTCATGGCTTCATTAAGGCCGGCATAAACGGCGTTCATGTATTCCTTGGGAATGGCGCCGCCTACGATCTTGTTTTCAATGGTAAGCCCCTTGCCGCGTTCGTTCGGCTTCACATCGATGACCACATGGCCGTACTGGCCGCGGCCACCGGACTGCTTGACCAGTTTGCCGTCGCCATGGGCAGGGGCAGTAATGGTTTCGCGGTAGGCAATCTGGGGCTTGCCGATATCGGCTTCCACCTTGAATTCACGCATCAGGCGGTCAATAATGATTTCCAGGTGAAGTTCACCCATGCCGGAAATCAGGGTCTGACCGGTTTCTTCATCAGTCTTCACCCGGAAAGTCGGGTCTTCTTCAGACAGACGGCCCAAGGCATTGGACATTTTTTCCTGGTCAGCCTTGGTCTTGGGCTCTACCGCCATGGAAATAACGGTTTCCGGGAAGGTGGGGGGTTCTAGGCAGATATCATTATCCGGGCTGGTGATGGTGTCGCCCGTGGTCACGTTGCGCAGCCCCACGATGGCGGCAATGTCACCGGAGTACACGGCATCAATATCCGTATGCTGGTCAGCCTGAATCTGAATGATGCGGCCCACGCGTTCCGTCTTGCGGGTGCGGGGATTGTACACGGTGTCACCTTTCTTGAGAACACCGGAGTACACGCGGATGAACACCAGCTTGCCGACGAATTTGTCAGCCCAGAGCTTGAACGCCAGCACCATGGGCTTGGCATCGTCCGTAGCGGTGATTTCGAAGGTCTTTTCCGGATCCAGCGTGCTTTCCGCGTGGGCGGGAACGGTTTCTACCGGAGAGGGGAGGTAATCCACCACGGCGTCAAGCAGGAACTGGACGCCTTTGTTCTTGAAAGCGGAGCCACCGGCAACAGGCACAAATTTGTTGGCGATGGTGGCGCGGCGGATAGCTTCCTTGAGCTCTTTGGGCGTGAAGGGTTCTTCCATGAGCACCTTTTCAGCAAGCTCATCGTCCACGTCAGCCACACGGCTCACGAGTTCATGGTAGGCCAGTTCGGCTTCTTCCTTGAGTTCGGCGGGAATATCCTCAATCGTGTAGGTGGAGCCCAAGCGGTCGTTGTCGGCGTAAATAACGGCCTTCTGGTTCACCACGTCAATCTGGCCGCGGAGCTGGTCTTCAGCGCCGATGGGGATCAGAATGGCAGCGGCATTCGCGCCCAGCTTGTTGTGGATATCGTCCAGCACGTTGTTGAAGTTGGCGCCGGTACGGTCCATCTTGTTGACAAAGCACATGCGGGGCACGCTGTACTTGGTGGCCTGGCGCCACACGGTTTCCGTCTGGGGCTGCACGCCTGCCACGCCGCAGAACACCACGATGGCGCCGTCAAGCACACGAAGGGAACGTTCCACTTCAGCGGTGAAGTCAACGTGTCCGGGAGTGTCGATGATGTTCAGCTGGAAATTTTCGCCTTCGAACACTTTGCTGATACCTTCATTCTTCACCTGCTTCCAGTTGGTGGTGACAGCAGCGGAGGTAATGGTGATACCGCGTTCGCGTTCCTGCTCCATCCAGTCGGTCGTGGTGGAACCGTCGTGGGTTTCACCAATCTTGTGAATCATGCCGGTGTAGAAAAGAATACGCTCGGACAACGTGGTTTTGCCGGCGTCAATGTGAGCGGAAATACCGATATTGCGGTAACGCTCAAGGGGAGCCTTGCGATTGGGATTATTTACGTGATCGGACATAGTGTCTGGAAAGTATCTGTAGTGATCGAAAGTGAATGATTCGGCTGACAGTCGCAGAAGGAATTACCAGCGGAAATGGGCAAAGGCGCGGTTGGCCTGAGCCATTTTATGAACGTCGTCGCGCTTGCGAACGGAAGAACCCTGATTGTTGGCGGCTTCCTTGATTTCGTTGGCGAGAGCCTTGTGCATCGGCACACCCTTGCGGTTGCGGGCGTAGTTCACAATCCAGCGCATGGCCAGGGATTCGGAACGGGCCGGATCCACTTCAAGCGGAACCTGGTAAGTAGCGCCACCGACGCGGCGGCTCTTTACTTCCACACGGGGTTTGGCATTTTCAATAGCGCGGGTGATTACTTCCAGAGGATCAATGCTGTCCGTGCCTTCGTTAGCCATGTCAATAGCGGCATAAACAATGCGTTCCGCAAGGGAGCGCTTGCCATCCAGCATAACCTTGCTGATCAGTTTGCCAACAAGAGCGCTGTCGTAACGAGGGTCACGACGTTCGATTTTTCTATAAACGCGTTTACGGCGAGCCATAATATATAGTAGGTAAGATGTTTGGTTTACTTGGCAGCAGCCTTCGGACGCTTGGCGCCATACTTGGAGCGGCCCTGGCGGCGCTTGTCGACACCGAGGCAGTCAAGAGCGCCGCGGACGATATGGTAGCGAACACCCGGCAAGTCCTTCACACGACCGCCGCGAACAAGCACGATGGAGTGTTCCTGAAGGTTATGACCTTCGCCGCCAATGTAGGCGATCACTTCTTCACCATTGGTAAGACGGACTTTAGCCACTTTACGAAGAGCCGAGTTCGGCTTTTTGGGCGTACGGGTCATCACCTGGAGACAAACACCGCGGCGTTGCGGGCAGCTATGAAGAGCGCGTGATTTGGACTTCTCTTCCGGAGTAATACGTCCCTTGCGGACGAGCTGATTAATGGTCGGCATGTTTTCCTGCTTTGGTTGTGGTTCGTCGGTCTGATCCGATATTCAAGGCGAACATTCCTTTTTATAAGCAGGAAGCGCGCCTTTTTTCCGGAGGCAAACCCGATAGAAAACGTATTTCTTGTGCCTTTCGGCACGTTTGGGGACGGCCAATATAACGTGATTTTATATCATGACAAGTCTTTTATTCATCTTTTCCTAAATATTTTATCCGTTCCATTTTCCCCGCTCCTTTCAAAACTCCATTTCGGGCTCCCGGGATCTCTTTTCCTCCCCGTCCAGCAGTTCTCCACCTATGGAGGATGAAACAAAAAATCTTCTTCACAGGCAAAAAAAACCATTTCTTCATGTCCGGTATGTTACCGCAGAAAAAAATGCATGAAGTGCCGGAGAGACACAAAAAACAAGCTTCCCATCAGAATTCACGAAATTTTTTTCATAAAAACGGCAGCCGGTCTATTATTTATTGTTAACCCGCCTGCTTTCCCATCTTGCCCTGTCCGGAAAGCATGACATAAAAAAATCCGTTTCCGGAACGCATCCGGAAACGGATTTCATCAATGAACTCAGCAAGCCGCTATTTCCCGGGGGTCACCAGGGAATGTCCGGACATTTCGGCAGGCTGTTTCAACCCCATCAGGCTCAGCAGCGTGGGAGCGACATCTGCCAGAATGCCATCGGAGAGAGTTACCTGGTCCTTGTCGTCCGCCACGTAAATGAGATCCACAAGGTTGGTCGTGTGGGCTGTATTCGGAGAACCATCCTCATTGCGCATGTGTTCGGCATTGCCGTGATCCGCCGTAATAAGCAGCTTGCCGCCAAGTTCCAACACCTTCTTCACACATTTTTCCAAGGCGCTGTCCACTGCTTCGCAGGCGGCGATGCCGGCTTCCACAAATCCGGTATGGCCAACCATGTCCCCATTGGCGAAATTCATGATGACCACATCATACTTGTCCACAGCGTCCACAAACTTATCCGCCACTTCCGCCGCGCTCATCTGGGGCTTCAGGTCATAAGTAGCCACTTCCCGGGGGGAAGGAACAAGAATGCGGTCTTCTCCGGGGAACTGGGTCTCCACACCTCCGTTAAAGAAGAAAGTAACGTGGGCGTACTTTTCCGTTTCCGCTATGCGGAGCTGGGTTTTCCCGGCTTCCGACACAATCTGCCCGAAAATATTGTTCAGCTGTTCCTGTTCAAAAACAATGGGAGAGGGATACTTGGCATCGTATTCCGTCAACGTCACATAGTGCACTTTGGGCGTTACTTCACGGTCAAAGCCGTCAAATTCGGGATAAAGGAAAGCGTCGCTCATCTGCCGGGCGCGGTCCGCACGGAAATTGAAGAAGAACACCACATCGTTGTCCCTCACGCGCTGCTCGTTGCCATAGGCAAAAATGCCGGGCTTCAGGAACTCATCCGTCTCCCCCTTCGCATAACACTGCTCCACATATTCGGCAGGGGAGCAGGAGCACTGTTCGCCGCGCCCCAGAACGATGGCATCCCATGCCAGCTTGTTGCGGTCCCAGCGCTTGTCTCGGTCCATCGCATAGAAACGGCCGACAACCGTGGCAATTTTGGCGCCGTACGGCCTGACGGCTTCCTCCAGCTGGCGAATAAAGCCGGCTCCGCTGGTTGGCGAGCAGTCACGGCCATCCGTAATGGCATGGATGCAGATATCGCGGACACCCGCTTCATAAGCATATTTGACGATGCCGATCAAATGGTTGATATGGCTGTGCACGCCGCCGTCACTCACCAGGCCAAGCAGGTGCAGACGGGAAGAAGCGGCCTGGGAAAAAGCGGTTTTCAGCACGGCGTTTTCCCCCATGGAACCATCTTTGATGGCATTATCCACCCGGCAGAGGTCCTGAAAGACAACGCGGCCCGCGCCCAGGTTCAAGTGCCCTACTTCGGAATTGCCCATCTGGCCGTCCGGAAGGCCCACGTCCTCCCCGGAAGCGCCCAGCAGGCTGTGGGGATAGTTGGCAAGGAGGTAATCAGTAAAAGGGGTATCAGCCAGAACAGTGGCGTCACCGTACTCTTTCGCGACATCAGGCCCCAACGGATTGCGGCCCCAGCCGTCGCGAATAACAAGAACGACAGGCTTTTTAGAAGACATAGGCTTTATTTACAGGCATCCCCTCCTTTTGAAAAGCCCGAAATCAGGCATTCCCTCTCCAATTCCGAAATTGCCTGAGGGTTGCCGCCCTTCCCCACACGGACGACTACATATCTTCCCTTCATCACCGGACGCTCGGAATGAAATACAGCAAATTTCCATTCCAGAGAACTGGTTCCCACCGTTCCCAGGCTTAATTCTATGCTCAGCCAATCTCCCAGCCCCGCAGAGCTGGAGTAATCCGCCTCCACATGCACGCGGGGCCATCCGCAGTCTGGGGAAAGAACATCCACCCCCCGGGAACGCAGGTACTCGTGCTCCACTTCTTCCACCAAACAAAGCAGCCGGGAGAAGTGGGCCACCCCGGAAGCATCCGTATCATGAAAAGCTACCTGGCGCGTTCTGACAAAGGGAATGCAGGGAAAATCTTCAGGCATGCCGTCATCCTGCCCTCTCCCCCGGAATCATGTCCAGCCGCAAATGCGCGACAATATGTCACATCAGCTTGATTTGTGACATGCCGCTCTTTATATATAAGAGCAAGCCGCACGGCAACGGACCCGCCGCCATGAAAAAAGACACCATTGACAAGCTGATCGGCCGCATTGACCACATCAAGGAGGAAGACCTCCAGCGCTTTTTTGTCAAGCTGGCGGAACAGCAGGGTTTTTTCCAGCAGGTATTTGAAGCCATTCAGGAAGGTCTGATCCTGCTGGATAACAAGGGAAAAATTCTGTTCGTCAACAAGACTGCCCTTAAACTCTTTGACAAGGAACGTGGGCAAATAACCCCGGATGACTTCTGTATTTTCCTGGGCAGGGACTGCTCATGGGACACGATCCAGCAGAGCCAGACCGCCGTCTCCCGGGACACGGAAATCTTTTACCCGGAACACAGATTCCTGAACATCTTCATTTCCCCCATCGGCAGCAAAAACCAGGGCCACCTGGTCCTGATACGGGATGAAACGCCCCGACATAAAAAAAACGCGGAAAACATTGAGGCAGAACGTCTGAATGCCTTGACACTGCTGGCCGCAGGAGTGGCTCATGAAATAGGCAACCCCCTCAATTCCATAGGCCTTCATCTCCAGCTCCTGGCCAGGAAGGCAAAACAGCTGCCTCCAAAGTACCGGACAGAAATGGAGGAATTGCTGAAAACAGCGGAGAGCGAAACCACGCGGCTGGACGTTATCCTGAAGCAATTCCTCCAGGCCATCCGCCCCACCAGGCCCATCCGGGAACCCTACAACATTGAAACCATCCTCATGGAAGTGCTGAAACTGCTGGAACCGGAAATCCAGCAGCGCGGCATCCAAATCAACACAGACCTCCAGCCCAATCTTCCCATCCTCAGCCTGGACCCCGTCCAAATCAAACAGGTCTTTTACAACCTGATCAAGAATGCCTACCAGTCCATCCCTCCGGAGGGAGGCACCATTCTGCTCAAAAGCGGTTATACAGATGACAGCGTATTCATTACTGTGGCGGATACCGGCTGCGGCATTTCACCGGAGGTCATGGGCAGCATTTATGAACCTTTCCTGACCACCAAGTCCACCGGCTCCGGACTGGGGCTGCTTATCGTTCGCCGCATCGTGAAGGAGCACGGCGGGTCCATCACGCTGGCCAGCCAGCCGGGTCAGGGAACCACCATCACGGTCTTCCTGCCGCGCGTGGAACGCACCATCAGGCTCCTGCCATCCTCCATTCCCTCATGAAGATGCCTGTTTTGCTGATTGTAGATGATGAAAAACCCACGCGCGACGCTCTGCGCATGGGTTTTCAGGATGATTATGAAGTGTACACCGCCGCCAATCTCTCCCAGGCTTCCGCACTTCTGCAGGAAGAATCTCCGGACCTGGTTCTGACGGATCTGAGACTGGGTGGGGAAAGCGGCATGGACGTGCTGAAAGCCGCTGCCTCCCTGCCCCACCCTCCGCAAAGCATCATGATGACTGCCTACGGCTCCGTGGATGCCGCCGTAGCAGCTATGAAAGAGGGAGCGTACGACTTCGTCACCAAACCCCTGAATCTGGATGCCGTGGAGCTGGTGCTTAAACGGGCACTCCATACCCGGAACCTGGAAACGGCCAACCAGGAACTCACCACCCGCATCCAGGCGGACTCCGGACTGCAAAAACTGCTGGGCAGGTCCGCCGCCATGGAACACGTATTCTCCATTATTCGTCAGGTGGCCCCCAGCAAAACGACTGTGCTGATTGAGGGGGAAAGCGGCACCGGAAAAGAACTCGTAGCCCAGGCCATCCATTCCCTCTCCGGAAGGCCGGAAAATAAATTCGTGGCCGTCAACTGCGCGGCCCTTTCCCCCCAATTATTGGAAAGCGAGCTGTTCGGCCATGAAAAGGGCTCCTTCACCGGAGCCGGACAACGCCGCATCGGCCGCTTTGAGCAGGCGGACGGCGGCACCATCTTTCTGGATGAAATCGGGGAAATAGACGCCGGAACGCAAGTCCGGCTGCTGCGGGTGCTGTCTGAACGGACCATTGAACGCGTAGGGTCCAATGCATCCATTCCCGTCAATGTGCGCGTTATCGCGGCCACCAACAAATCATTGAAAAAGCTTGTGCAGGAAGGGAAATTCCGGGAAGACCTCTACTTCCGCCTCAATGTGGTGCATATTCAGATGCCCCCCCTCCGGGAACGCCGTGAAGACATCCCCCTGCTTGCCACCGCCTTTCTGAAGGAATTCGCCAGGGAAAACAACAAGGAATTCAAGCCCCTCTCCCGGGACGCCCTTGAAGCCGTCCGGAATTACCAGTGGCCGGGAAACGTTCGTGAACTCCGCACGGCCATGGAACATGGCGTCGTCATGAGTAATTCCGCCAGCATAGGCCTCCATCATCTTCCCCCGCAACTGCAGGATACTTCTCCGGAAGCCGCTCCACAGGAACGGCCGGAGGACAATGCGCCCAACACGCAGAATGGGCTTGTCCCGGCCGGGGTTTTGAATTTATCCTTGCTGGAACGGAATGCCATCCAACAAGCGCTGGCCCAGTCAAACGGCAATAAAACGGCAGCAGCCCACCTGCTGGGCATCAGCCGGCGCACTCTTCAACGCAAACTACAAGATATCCTCCATTCATGAATGAGCCCTCCTCGGCATCCCGCACCCCTTTTATCATTATCCTTATCCTGCTGCTGGCAATCACGGGGGTGCAGTACCTTTTTAACTTTAACGGGCTGGGCACTGATGCCGCCATGGACCACGCCCAAATCGCCCGCAACGTAGCCAGAGGGCAGGGGATGACCACCAACTGGCTGAGGCCCATCCAGATGGTCTCCGGAAGCACACGCGCCGGCCTCAACCCTTTTCTTTCAGACGCCCAGATACATGAACAGGAAGCCATCCGGGCCGGACAAGGCGAAACCCTCGTCGATCCGGAAAAATTCAATCCCTATGCCCTCCGGGACACACGCAACGCTCCGCTGAACATTCTGACGGAAGCAGCTGTCTTCAGGATGGCCGGCGTCCACAAATTTGACCTGTGGAGCATGACGGGCCCATCCATGATTTACCTGCCTGACCGAATTGTGGCGGGCATTTCCTGCATGTTTTTCATCCTGTCCGTCCTGAGCTGCTATTACATCCTTCTCCGGATGTTTGACGTCACCATCGCCTGCTTCACCTGCCTGACGATGATACTCAGCAATCTTTTCCTGCAATACGCTACCAGCGGCCTCCCGCAGATGATGATGCTCTTCTTCTTTGCCTGGGGCATTCACTTTTTGTACACGGCTCTGCAAAACAAGGAGGAAAACCGCGCATTCCTGTGGCCTCTCATTGGCAGCTCCATCTGTTTTTCATGCGTCTGCCTTACCGGATGGATCGGGCTGTGGCCCATGGCCGGTTTTCTGATTTTTGCAGGCATCCGGTTCAAACCGCACGGCCTGTACTGCATTCCGGGCCTTATCACTCTCCTTCTTTTCCTGGCCTACCCCATTTACATCAACCGCTCCCTCAGCGGAGGCTTCTTCGGAACGGCTTATTACACCATCTTCACGGGGCTGACCGGCAATGAAGAAATAGCGATGAACTCTCTGGTTTCCGGAAGCATTCCCATCGCTGCCCAAAAAGTAGTCACTTCCGTCATCAACAACATTCTGACGCAGGGTGACCTTCTCTATGAAAACCTCGGCAATCTTCCCCTGGCCATGGTATTTCTGCTGGCCCTTCTGCATAAATTCAAACGTCCGGAAGTCAACCAGTCCAAATGGGGCATTTTTGCCATGTGGGTTCCTGCCGTCATCGGCATGGCCATTTATACCTCCAATAAAACCGGCATTTCCTTAGGGCAGATTCAAATCCTCTTCGCTCCCTTTTTCACGGCCTATGGCACGGCATTTGTTCTCAACCTGATAGCCAGGCATTCCAACAAAGAGCTAATCTCCATCCTTCGGGGAGGCGTCCTGCTGATCTCCCTGCTCATCACTTCCCTTCCGCTTCTGCTCAACCTTCCGCACATTGTGCGGGTGGGCATCCTGACGGCCAGCCGCGGTATTCCGGCATGGCCTCCCTACTATCCCCAGGGCCTTAACCGGGATCTTCGCTCCCAGACGGCGGAAAAGGATTTCATTCTCACGGACCAGCCGGCCGCCGTCGGCTGGTATGCAGACAGAAAAGCCATCGGCATCCCCAAAATGGTGGAACAATTCATGGTGCTGGAGCGCATTCTGAAATTCCACGGCGGCAAGGTGGGCAGCATCCTGGTGACCCCCTCGTCCACATCAAAAATGAACCTCCGCACCATTGCCTCCTCCTACGGAGAATTCACTCCCCTCGTACTGGAAGGCACGGTTCTGTTCCAGACCAAGGATAAAAATCCCGTGTACCTCTTTGACCACAGTCAGGCGCTTGCTCCCCTGGCGCAGCGCTTCGGAACGCCCGATTCCCGCCAATTCATCCAGGGAGCGGAAATGATTCTTTACAAAGACCTTCAGGAAACCGCCCCTCAACCTTAATCCCCCATATGGCCAAACAACGGAAAAACGCTCCCGGATTTGAAGAATCCGTAGCACGCCTGGAAGAAATCATACGCCTGACGGAAGCACCCGTCACCGAGCTGGAAGACATGATAGCCCTGGTGGAAGAAGGCAATAAGCTCATCCGTCACTGCCGCAGCATCCTGCATGATGCGGAACTGCGCATTCAAACTCTCAGCAACCCGGAAACCGTTCAGGATAAAACGGATACTGATGAACCAGACAGCAATGAATTCTCCCTCACCTGAACTTCCGGAACTGCTGGCAAGCATCCGCAGCCACGCAGACCTGATGAAAATCCCTGAGCCGGAACTGCCCAGGCTTGCGGAAGAAATCCGGAATACCCTCATTCACTCCCTTTCCCTCACCGGAGGCCACCTGGGACCCAACCTGGGCGTGGTAGAACTGAGCATTGCCCTTCACCGCGTCTTTGAAACGCCGCGGGATAAAATCATCTTTGATGTCTCCCACCAGGCCTATGTCCATAAAATGCTGACGGGGCGCGCTCCCCTGATCCACACCATCCGCCAGCACGGAGGGCTTTCCGGATTTGCCAAAATGACCGAATCCCCTCATGACTCCTACGGAGCGGGGCATGCGGGCACGGCGCTTTCCGCTGCCCTAGGCATGTGCGCGGCCAGGGACCTGAAAGGGGAAGACTACCATGTGGTGGCCGTGGCCGGGGATGCGGCATTCACCTGCGGCACCACTCTGGAGGCGCTGAACAATATCAGCCAGACTACCAAACGGTACATCACCATTCTGAATGACAACGAATGGGCCATCGACAAAAACGTAGGAGCGCTGGCAAAATACTTCAACTCCCTGCAAACATCGGAAACGTTTTCCTGGTTAAGGGATAAAACGGCCTCCTTCATTGAAAAGCTGGGCGGCACGCAGGCCAGAGACTTTGCTTTCAAGCTGGAAGGCACCACCAAAAACCTTATCTTCCCGTCCCTGCTGTTCAACAAATTCGGGTTGCGCTATTTCGGTCCCCTGGACGGACACGACATTCCCACCCTGATACGCACCCTTGCCTACATCAAGGACCTCAACGAACCCGTTATTCTGCATGTGGTCACCCAGAAGGGCAAGGGCTACCAGCCCGCTCTGGACAACCCCACCAAATTCCACGGCCTGGGCTCCTATTGCGTGAGGGACGGGGAAACGCAGGCCGCCCCCACCCCCACATTCTCCCATATCTTCGGCTCCACGCTGGTGGAACTGGCGCGCGAGGATGAATCCATCACAGCCATCACGGCCGCCATGGCCAGCGGCACCAAGCTGGACTTATTCAAGGAAGCCTTCCCCAAACGCTATTTCGACGTAGGGATCGCGGAAGAGCACGGCGCCCTCTTCGCCTGCGGGCTGGCGGCGGAGGGCATGAAACCCTACATCGCCATTTACTCCACTTTCATGCAGCGCTGTATTGACATGATTCAACATGACGCCGCGCTGCAAAAACTGCCCGTGCGTTTCTGCATGGACCGCGCTGGGCTTTCCCCGGACGACGGCCCCACACACCACGGGCTGTTTGACATTGCCATGATTCGCAGTATCCCGAACATTGTCTTCATGCAGCCCAAGGATGAAGCCGAATTCGTCCACATGCTCCGAACCATGAACCATTACCAGAACGGCCCCACCGTTATCCGCTACCCCAGGGGATGCGGAGCCGGAACCCCCATCCCCGCCAAGGCGGAAATCCTCCCCATCGGCAAGGCGGAAGTACTTCAGACGGGACGGGATGTAACCCTCGTTTCCCTGGGCACCATGATCGGCATCGCCCGGGAAACCGCCTCGCTGCTGGAAGCCCGCGGCTACACCGTCACCCTGATCAATGCCCGTTTCATCAAACCTCTGGATGATGAATGCATCCGCCGTCACGCAGCACGCAGCCGGGTGGTCTGCACCTTTGAAGACCACTCCATCAGCGGCGGCTTCAACTCAGCCGTTCTCGAATCCCTGGAAACCGGAGATGTCAAAACGCCCGTGGAAGCCATCGCATGGCCGGACCAATTCATTGAGCATGGTTCGGAATCCATCCTCAGAAAAAAATATGGACTCACAGCGGAAGCCGCGCTACAAAAAATCATTCCCCACCTGAACTCCTGATCTGTTTATGAAAACACGCACCTTCCTGCTGGCAGCCCTTGCGCTCGCCCTTCTTCCCGTCTCCGCGCGACAATCCCTGCCGGACTCCCCTTCCCCTGCCTGGATTCAGGAATTCAACAACCTGCCGGAAACAACCAGAAAAAGCTATATAGCCCAATTCCGCAAAGCGGAACAGCTCTTTGCCCAGAAAAGAATCATGGAATGTCTTTTTTCCCTCATGGAGCTGGAAAAACTTTATGCCGGGAATCCGGGCTTATACAACCTCCGCGGCGCATGCTACATTGAAATCCGCAATATCGAAAAGGCCCTGGAAAATTTTGAAAAAGCCCAGAAACTGGATCCCTCCAACCTCACCATCCAGTTCAACCTGGCGGAAGCGCATTACGTCAATCACGACTATTCCAGGGCTCTGAAAGCTTTCACGGAACTCCTTCTCCCCTTCAAGGACAATCCCGGCATGACGCCCCTGCTGCAATTCAAGCGTTATATCTGCGCCCGCAAACTGGATAACCAGCCTCTTGCCGCGGAATTGGAAAAGCTGTACGGCCCGATGGATGATACGCCGTACTACTACTGCACCCAGGCCATCCTCAAACTGATGGCAGGAAACAAGGAAGCCGCCCAGGAACAGCTTCTTTCCGCCATCCGCATCTACGGAGGCACCAGCGCCATCCAGGCCTTTACGGACGCCATGACGGAGGCAGGCATCCTTCCCTCCCCCTATGGGCAAACCGTCCCAACCGAACAGCCGGTAAAAACCGGACTGGAAAAACGCCGTTAATGAATGCGGAAGCGACGGTCCTGAAGCTTTATCCCCTGGGAGAAAACGGCCTGATTGCCGTCTGGTGCACGGAAGAAGGCCTTATCAGGACGGCGGCAAAAAGCGCCAGAAAACCCGGCAGCCCCTTTGCCGGGCGTCTGGACATTTTCTATCAGTGCCGCATGCAGTGGACGCAGGCAAAGAAGGGGGATCTGCACACCCTGACCTCCGCAGACCTGCTTTCGCCGCGCCTGGCCCTCCGGAAAAGCTACCTCCGGCTCAGTGCGGCAGGCTATTTCGCGCGCCTTTTTCTCCAAATGCTGGAACCGGACACGCCCATCCCGGAATTTTACGACTTGCTGCAAAGGGCCTACACCTACCTGGAAAACAATGATCCCACGCTACGCGCCGTCCTGCACTTCGAACAGGAACTCGCCCGGCTGCATGGAATAGCCCACCCAGGCATCCCGGCGCACGTCATTCTGAAATCCCACTTCGGCAAGCTTCCCTCGCAGCGGGAAAAACTGCTCGGAAGCCTGGAACAAAAAGAAAGTTGAGCAACATGCCTGCCCCGCTTCCATCCTCAGCAGGGGATGTTCCCTGCCCTGCTCAACACGTCTTTCCTCCGGGACGGGATGCGCATTGTTCCGTGCGCGAGATTGACTTGTCCGCAGCCTTCAGGCACAATATCCGGCACGGTTTTACTGCATGAAGATCCTTGACAGATACATTGCCCGCCAGCTGCTGGGTGTCACGGCCCTGGGGGTAATGGCCCTGAGCGCCCTGCTCCTTCTGGGCAACCTGTTCAAGGAACTGCGTCCCCTCCTGGTGGAAAACAAGGCTCCCATCAGCATCGTTCTGGAATTCATCTTCCAGGTCATCCCCTTTTCGCTGATGTTCTCCATTCCGTGGGGATTCCTGACGGCCGTTCTTCTGGTGTACGGTCGTCTGGCCTCGGACAACGAACTCACCTCCATGCGCATGTCCGGCATGAGCCTGTGGCGTCTGAGCGCCCCCGCCATCTCCATCGGCATCGCCCTTTCCGGCCTTTGCTACTGGATTAACATAGACATCGCACCGCGTGCCAAGCAGTCCATTTCCGAGCTGCTCATCAAAGCCGCTTCCATCAACCCGAAGGGGCTTCTCAATGAAGGCCAGGCCATTACCAAATTCGACAACCTGGAAATCTACATCGACAAACGCGTGGACGACGTCATCCACGGCATGCATATTTACCAGAAAGCGGACGAAAAATCCCCGTCTGTGGCCATGCACTCGGAACGCGTGACCATGGATTTCTCTCCCGAGAAAAAAATCCTCACCCTGAATCTCATCAATCCCCTCATCACCACGCAGGAAGAAGGCTCCATCTCCCAAAGCGTGACCATGGACGAGATGCCTCTGAGCATCAACCTGGACAAATCCCGTTCCCGGCGCATCAAGGCCAACCGCTTCACCAACCGGGAAATCCGGGAAGCTCTGGACACGCCCGGCTATCTGGATAAAAAGCAGACCACGGAATTCGCCACGGAACTTCCCAGGCGCGCCTCCTTCTCCCTGGCCTGCATCGTCTTTGCCCTCATCGGCGTGCCACTGGCCATCAACACCCGCAGAAAAGACACTTCCACAGGATTTGCCCTGGGCATCCTGATCGCCTCACTCTACTTTCTGGCCCTGATCTTTGCAGACTTGTCCCGGAAAAACGACACGATGCTCCCCTATATTCTGCTGTGGCTTCCCAACATCATCACGGTTGCCGTGGCGTTGCACCTTCACAAACGGGCCAGGCACAAGGGATAAGCCCCCTGCGGAAGCCCTTCCCGCTGGCGTGGAATTAGCTTTCACAGTATGGGAGCTTCGGGTAACATGATGTGCATGCAGCACGTCCCCACCATCGCCATCGTAGGCAGGCCCAATGTCGGGAAATCCGCCATTTTCAACAGAATGGCAGGCAGGCGCATCGCCATCGTGCATGATGAACCCGGCGTCACCCGCGACCGCCTTTCCGCCCCCTGCAAGATTACGGACCGCGCCTGTAAAATCATGGATACGGGCGGTATCGGCGCGCGCCTGGGCGACGGCTTTGCAGAACAGGTAGAGGCAGAGGCGGACATTGCCATAAAAACGGCGGATCTCATCCTCTTCGTGCTGGACTGCCGGGATCACCTTACCCCTATCGACCAGAACATCGCGGACCACCTCCGTAAATCGGACATTCCCGTTATCCTCCTTCTTAACAAAGCCGACCACGAAAAACAGGACCTTAATCTGGGCGAATTTACCGGACTGGGTTTTGACGACCATATCTTTCTTTCCGCCGCCCACGGCAGAGGCTTTTCCGAATTAGCCTCCCGGCTGGACGGTTTTCTCAAGCAGAAAGGGGCTCCGCTTAAAGAAGAACTGGAGGAAGAACCGGAAAACGGAGAGGAAACGGCCCTTCCCATCAAGGTAGCCGTAGTGGGACGCCCCAACGCAGGCAAATCCTCCCTGGTCAACGCCATCCTCCGGGACAGGCGCACCATCGTCTCCAATGTGGCGGGCACTACCCGTGACGCCATTGACATCCCCTATCTGCACGACGGCCAGCCCTACGTGCTGATTGACACCGCCGGCATGCGTCCCCGCTCCCGTCGGGACACCTCCGTAGAAGTTTTCTCCGCCATGCGCAGTGAAAAAGCCATCCGCCGGGCGGATATCTGCCTGCTGGTCATTGACATTGCGGCGGGCATCACGCAGCAGGACCGCCGCATTGCCGGCATCATTGCGGAGGAAGGAAAACCCTGTATCATCATCGTCAACAAATTCGACCTCTTCCATCCGAATGCCTCCCGCAAGGACCGCATGGCGGAAGTGGAAGAACAGGTGCGCAGGGAACTATTCTTCATCAGCTACACGCCTTTCATCGCCACCTCCGCCAAAAAAGCGGAAGGCGTGGAAATCATCTTCAAAGTCATCACGCGCATCCGCCGGGAATCCCATAACCTGCCCACTACCGGCCAGCTCAACCGCCTGATCCAGCTTGCCCAGCAGATGAATCCTCCCGGCGCCGCCAGCGGCTCTGCCAGAAGGTTGAAAATATATTACGCCACCACAGCGGTGGACCCCAAGTACAATACTATTCCCGTCCCGCGCTACGTTCTTTTCGTCAATGACAAAAGCCTGCTCACGGACAGCTATTCCCAGTACCTGCGCAACAAAATAAGGGAAGCCTACCCCGCTCCCGGCATTCCGGTCATCTTCTCCGCCCGTTCACGCGTGCGCAACGACTGATCATCCCTCCTTCTCCGCATGCTCTCCGTCAGGAACCTCAGCGCCTCCTTCCACACCAGGGCCGGCATTGTCCGGGCGGTAAGGAACGTGTCCTTTGATGTAGCCCCGGGGGAAACGCTTGGCATCGTGGGTGAATCCGGATCAGGAAAATCCGTCACCTGCTACTCCATGATGGGGCTCATTCCGATGCCTCCGGGCCGCATTGAAAGCGGTTCAGCCATGCTGGACGGCACAGATCTGCTCCGTTGCCCGGAAAAGGAACTCCGGGCCATCCGCGGCAAACGCATCTCCATGATCTTCCAGGACCCCATGACCTCCCTCAACCCGTACCTGACCATCGGGGAGCAGGTGGCGGAACCCCTTGTCATTCACGAAGGGACCGGCAAAAAGGAAGCGCGGGCACGCGCGCTGGAACAGCTTGCCCTGGCAGGCATACCGGATGCGGAACAACGCATGGACGCATACCCCCACCAATTCTCCGGCGGCATGCGCCAGCGCGTGATGATTGCCATGGCCCTCATCACCAGACCGGAAATACTCATCGCGGATGAACCCACCACCGCCCTTGACGTCACTGTCCAGAAGCAGGTGCTGGATCTCATCAAAAAACTTCAGCAGGACATGGGCACCTCCGTCATCCTCATCACGCATGACCTCGGCGTGGTGCGCCAATACGCGGACCGCATCAACGTCATGTATGCAGGCCGCATCGTGGAAAGCGCCCCGGCGAAGGAGCTTCTGGAACATCCCCGGCATGCCTACACCAGAGCCCTGATGAAATCCATTCCCGGGCTGCATGCGAAAGGCACCCCCCTCTATACTATTCCCGGACTGCCTCCCAACATGACTCAGGAGCCATGCGGATGCAGCTTCCGCCCCAGGAACACCCTCGGAAACCCGGCGCTCTGCCTCACGGACCGGGAACCGGAGCTGGTGGAAATATCTCCGGGGCACTCAGTCCAGAACTGTCCGGGCTGTCTGGCTTAGTTTCCTTTCCTGTTTGCTCGCAGATAATGCTGCGTACAGGAAAATCCTTTTAACTGAATTGATTTCCGCACAATTCTTCCAGAATGCCGTAAAAACGGCCCACATGCACTCCGTCCACCAGCACATGGTTCGCCTGAATGGCTACGGGCATCACCATCCTGCCGGAAACATCCTCCTCCACCTTCCCCCAATGGATAAGGGGAAAGTATTGGTCCCGGAACACCCTGTAGGCGCTGGCCACCTGTGTGAATGGAATCCACGGCAGGCAGCTGAATACGGCGATATCCGCCCTATGGCACGGATTCGCCTGGGCGGGAGCAAGTTTGGCCGCCTGCACAAGGGGAACGGCATGTTCCAGAAAATCAGGCAGCCCCATCCGGTATTCCACTAAAATCTGAGTGAATTCTCCATCTGCAGCCAGCACCGGAACCAGGGCATTCACGGACTCATACTCCCACACCTCCCCTTCCTCCACCCGCTGGCGCAGCTGGGGAACCCTGTTCAACGCCTTCAGCAGCACAAACAGGCACAAAATGAAAAAGGAAACTCCCTCCCGTTTCGCATAACGGTACAGGGCATCCACCCGGACCGGGGACGTAATGGAAAACATGGGGCAGTCAAACGTCCGGAAATACTCATAATGGGACCTTCGAGGCCAGGAAGCGATTTCTATTTTCTTTTTCATGCACTTATTTTCTATTCAGGGAAGGCTCCCCGTACACGTTTTCGCGTTGTTGCTCCGGCAGCAAAAAAACAGGACAGAAGCAGTCAAAGCAACAATATTCCCCGCCTCTCCCGGAAATTCCAGCCCGGCTGTTCCCAGCGCCAACGCATTGATTAATGCCTTTATTTATCCAATCATCAACTATGTTGCAATAAAGAACATCCTGAATGCTCCTACCCCTCGCGAACGGAAAGCAAATCCGTCACGGACGCATGCTTCATGCGCCACGCAGGCAGAAGACACGCCAGGGAGGAGAGGACAAACACCAGAAGCACAGCACAGGCCAGATGCGCCCAGGGCATTGTGACAGGAGGAGTAACGATGCCGAAGTGATAGCCGTATTCCAGAATCTGGATGGAGCACCAGGCGCCCAGGACTCCCAGCGCAAGACTCATGACAACGGCGCACAGGGAAACCATCAGCGTTTCCGCCCAGAGCATCCGCATCACCATGCCGCCCGGCACGCCCACCGCACGCATCAATCCAAATTCCCGGCGGCGGGACTGCACGGAAGCCAGGACGGTGTTAAGTACGGCCAGAACGGCGATCACCATCATGATGATGGGAAGCTTGCTCATCGTAAAAATCACATCGTCCCCACGGCTGGTAACGCTTTCCCCCAGGCTTTCCCGGGTCAGGGCCTTCACCAGAGGCTTGGCGCCTTCCCCTCCGTTTCCCTGCTCTCGCACCTTCATCAGGGCGTATTCCCCCAGGTCGTTCTGAAGTTCCACGTTGCTAATCCCCGGAGCAGTATCCCCCCAGATAAACTGGAATCCCTGATGAGCGTATTCCTCTTTGAGCCAGCGTTCATCGGCAATCGCCAAAGCGGCAACAAAACCCCCGCGGCGCACGCGCATTCCGCTGGTCTTGGTCAACCAATGCCAGCCGGGGAAGGAAACTATTCCCGCCACCTTCCAGGGTTCTCCCCGTACGGCGGCCCCCCTGCCCCGGCCGCGAATACCGGCAGAGGGCTCATTTCCGGAACGGAGTTCCCGGGAAGACGGATTAACCAGCATCAAGTCATCCCCGACCTTCAACCCCACCGTCCGTGCAAACGTATCCGGAATCAGGAGAGAACGGGTGGATTCCAGCATGGCATAAGCCTCCTGCGGATTTCCGGAAACAAACACGGGGTTGAACAGCGGATGGCTCCCCCCGGCCATCTCCGCCACGGGAATGCCGGCCAGTACGATGGAACGGTTGCGCATCCCGGAAAAACCGGGGCTTTTCATCTGTGCCGGAGCAATATCCGGTTCATCCACGTAGATGGGATACATTCGGGAATTCCGCAGGCTGGGGCGCGCCATCAGCTCCGGAACATCCGCAGATTTGAACTCCGTATGCAGGAAGGAAACCAGAGTTCCGGGTGTTGACGTATCCGGGGAAAAAGGAACCAGCATGGAATAGCCCCATGTCTGCACCCCCACAAAAAGAGAGAGGCCCACAGACATGGATACGGCAGTTCCCACGGAACGGCTGAGGTTGCGGCTGAGCTGCATTTTCAGGAAAGAATGCGGAACGTGCAGCAGAAATCCGGTAATCCATGCCCCGGTCCACTCCGTCACGCGCACGAAGGTGGGGGCCAGAAACAGCGCACCGGCTACCAGACCGGGGTAACCCAGCCAGAAAAATATCCATTTGCGCGTTTCTACCTCCAGGCCCGGCAACAGCAGGGCCGCAGGCTGAAGACACACGCATGCGAGGCCCGCCACGACAGACCACACAGGAACACGGCTCACCTTCCCGATGAATCCGGAGGAAGGAACGGCCGCTTCCAGCGGAGACTGGCGGGAAGCGCGCCACGCAGGAATGATGGAAGCCAGCAAGGCCCCGCCCACAGCGCATACGGCGGCGGTTAATACTGTGGACCAGGTCAGCACGGGTACAGAGGCAGAGCCTTCCTCCAGCAGGTACACCAGGAAAAAGCCTGCGGCCAGCCCTCCCAGCAATGCCGGAATGCACAGAAAAATCCCCTCTCCTGCAATCAGCAGTGCAATTTGCATGCGCCCCAGCCCCAGAGCACGCATCAGGGCCAGTCTGCGGGCACGTTCGCTGACGCCAATGCTCAGCGTTGTGAAAATAATGAAAATACAGGAAAACAGGACAAGCCAGACAGACATTTCCGCGCTATCCTTCTGTGAACGGACGGACCGATCGCTGGAAAGCCGCCGGATGATGGAATCCGTATCCGCTACCGCAGCGGAAGCCTGGACCAGCTCCTGCCGGAAATTCTCAGTAAATTCCTTTTTGTCCACCCCTTCCTTGAGCTGAACGTAAATCAAATTGGGGGCAAAAGGCTGCCCCGTAATTTTCTCGCATACCTTCACGGGCACAAAAAGGGAGGAAAAAACCGGGCCGGACATGCCGCCCGGCCCCATAATGACGCCGGGGGTGGCCTTGGCCTGCTTGACGATGCCCACAATCTTTACGTCGTACACATGCGTTCCCACGCGCACGTTCATGACAGTCCCCACTCCCGCGCTGAAATATTTGGCGCTTCCGCTGCCCAGCACCCCCTCCATGGCTGAGGAGGAAGCCATATCCGGCCAAACTCCCTCTTTCAACTCATAAGGACACTCCACAGCATGGTTTCCCACCAGGATGGGGCTCTGGGGAGGAATTCCCATGCGGTCGCGCGTCTGCTCGTCAAAGCTGCCCCGCTCATTTCCGCAGCCGATTTGGAGGCGCGGCACCTGGCACGCGGCGTTCACCGTCTCTACAAGGGGAGAGGCGGCCAGACGGGCGGGCAGCTCCGGGTCACGGAACTGCGGGTACTGTCCGGGAGGAAGGGGCCCTTTGGGAGACTCCGGCACCAGGCAGAGGTCATAATTCCCCATATAGGCCTCCGCATCATTGTCAAACTCCCTGACCAGCGTATCATAGCTCCCCATCATCCATACAATGAGGCTGACGGAGACAAGGATGGCGAACACGCTGACAGCCATCCGGCCGGGGTTGGCGCGCAGATCCCTCCAAATCAGTTTGAACATCAACGTCATAAGACATCATTCAGCGTACGTTCATAGAAGGAGGACAATTCCGCAGGACCGGCAAATTCCGCTGTGGATCTGTCGTCCACAATACTGCCGTCCTTGAGTACGACTACACGATCCGCCCACATGGCTACGTCCGGCGCATGCGTCACCAGGACAAAAGCACAACCTTGCGCACGATGCAAATCCCGGAACAAATCTCCCATAAGCCGGGTATTTTCAGAATCCAGGTTGCCCGTAGGCTCATCCGCCAGCACCAGAGCGGGACCGGAAACCAATGCACGGGCAATCGCTACGCGCTGCTGCTCCCCGCCGCTGAGCGTATCCGGCATGGCATGCCGACGGTGAGACAGTCCAACCTTTTCAATCATGGCGTCCAGGGCGGCGGGGGCCACCCTCCTGCCTCCCGCCAGGGACGGCAACAGAATGTTTTCCTCCACGTTCAAGGTGCCCACCAGGTTAAACATCTGGAAAATGAACCCTACACGGTCCCGCCGGTACACCGTCAGGGAGGCATCCGACATGGAACCGAGATCCATCCCATCCACCGTCACCGTGCCGGAATCCGGAGCCAGCAGCCCTCCCAGCACGTTCAGCAGAGTACTTTTTCCGGAGCCGCTTGCGCCCATCACGGCGACGAACTCTCCCCGGTTCACGGTAAGGCTGATATCTTTCAGCACAGTTATACTCCCGGAACCGGATTTGAAACCGCGCTTGAGATGGCTGACGGAAATGACGGGGGAACTCATGGCGGAAACGCAAGGTTAAAACGTGGTCTTCAGGCCTACTTCAAACGTGCGCGGCTCTCCCACCGTGCACTGCACGGCATGGCGGGTGGACTGCACGTACTTTTTATCGAAGATATTATACACAGCCAGCCTCAGCGTGGCATCTTTCAGCCATTTGGATTCCGGCAGGGGGATTTCCACCGTAAAGTCGAATACGCTATAGGAGGGGATGGTGTAGTTGTCCGCAATTTTTGCGCCCCGGAACGTAGCGTAGTAGGAATCCTTGCAGCGGTAGCCCAGGCCCAGCACCGTACCGTTCAGCAACCCTCCGTCAATGCGGTACTTCTGCCAGAGGGCCAGAGCATTCGGAGCAATCGTGGGATACACTTCCCCGGTGGTCCGGTTCTTGGTGCGGGTGTAGGTGTAGGAAAGATAGGAACTCCAATTCTTGGTTATTTCCCCGTTCAGGGAAAGTTCCACGCCTTCCGCCCTCTTGGAGCCGTCCGAATAGTACCGGTTGGTATATCCGTCTATGGCAACAGGCGTATTATTCTGGATGATGTCAAACCAGGAAGCGGAAAACCACACCTTATCAACCGGGCTGACCCGGAACCCGAATTCCATCTGGTCCGTACGCCAGGAATCGGTCAATTCCTTCCCGTTTTCATCCAGATACCCGAAGTTGGGGGCGGACGTACGGGCTGCATTGGCGAACAACGCTACGCGCTCGCCGAACATGCGGGTAATTCCGAAGCGGGGGCTCCATGCAAACGCATAATTATTATCCAGGCTGAAATGCGCGTCACCGCGAACGCCGGCCAGAAAACGCCACTGTCCATAACTGAGGACATCCTGCAGCAGAAAACCAGCCCTCTGCACCACGGTATCCGTCGCATTGGCGCCGGAATAATCGCGCCCTGCAGGGAAAAAAGGAGGAGGATTGTACAGGGAAAAATAGCCGTTCGTGTTTGCGGTGGCGTTTGTCACCAGGCTGGAACCGTCTCCATAAGTGCTGCTTCCCGTGTAAGAAACGCCCATCAGGGCTTCATGCTTCACCTGCCCGGTCTTAAATTCCGCCAGTGCGTTGGAATAAAAATTCCAGTTGATATTCCACTCGTCGCTCCAGGCGGCTTCATATTTGGCCTTTCCGGAAGCAATCATCTGGTTGTAATAATCCGCCGTGCTGGTTCCTCTCCCAGCGGAAGAGGAAATGCCCCAGACATTATAGTCCACATCGCTGTACCCAATACCGCCGCCAATGCGGATCGTCCATATCTTTTCCAGCTTGCGTTCGAAATCCAGCATCGCCAGCAGGGATTTGGAATTAAGCCTTCCGCTCGGAGAACCGTACCAGGCGTCATACGGCCCCACAAAATGGCCGCCCAGCACAGGGATGCCCATGGTCGTCGGAGAATTCTGATACTGGAAACTGGTCGTCAGCACCGTCTTGGTGCGGGAATCATGCTGCCAGCGGAAAATGGGGGACACCGTGTACTTCTGGCCTCCGTTGGCTCCGTTGCTCAGCCAGAACGGGCGTTCATACTCGGCGGCTACCACCGTGCGCAGGGCAAATCCATTCGTTTCATCCCCCCTGTACCGGGTATCGTCAATCGTTGCGCGGTATTTCTGCCCGTGATGGGAAAGGCGGGCGTAAGCCGTCAACTCCGTCCGTTCCAGGAAATCAGGCTCCTTCAGGATCAGGTTGATGGAACCGCCGGCGCCGTATGCCCCGAGCGTACTGGTCTGACCGCCGGAAATGGAACCGATGGGGCCTTTGACAATCTCAATATTTTCTATCAGGGACGTATCCATGCCATACCCCATGCCTCGCGGGAGGGACATATTGCCGATCTGAACATCACTGCCGGCAAAGCCGCGGATGGTGTACTGGTCCGCCGTACGGGACAAAAGCATGTCCCCACCCGTATTGACGGAGGAATCCATACGCAGCGCTTCCACCAGGGAATCGGACCCCTTGGAATCCATCAGGTCCCTTGTAATGACGTTTACCGTTTGCGGAACTTCCTCCGTCTTCATGTTCGTGAGAGTAGCGGAACTGACCGTTTCCGCCCGCAGGGACCTGGAACGGATGGTCATCACGCGTTCCGGCATTTCCTGCACGCCTTCCTCTGCGGCGGCGGCCTTTGTCTCGGCATAGGCAGATTGTCCGAGAACAAGCAGGCTCCCAATGGCGGCAGCACGGTGCAGGCCGCGCCCCTGGCGGCGATGGCGGGGGGTATTCATGTTGGATAAACGCATAGGGGCAAGTATAGGACGGAACAAAGAACCGTCCATTCCCGTTTGTTAACAATTTGATAACAGACCGTTCCTTTTCCTTCCGGCAAAAGCGCATCTGATGGCAGAACGGCCCCGCCCTTTCACAAACCCAACGCCTGCGCCCGGCTCTCCGCCGCAGCCTTCAGCCATTCCCGCAATGCCTCCTTATCCCCTGCGGCCAGCCAATTCCTCACTTGTCCCAGCTGGGACAGGGCTTCATCCAGACGCTCCAGAACAGCAGGGGCATTTTCCGCCAGAATTTCAGCCCACATGGACGGTTCCCCCATGGAAACGCGGGTGGTATCGCGGAAACCTCCGGCGGATACCAGCCCCAGCAGCTTTGTATCCCCACCGTCCAGAGCGCTGTGGACGCACAGGGCGGACAAAGCATGAGGTATGTGGGAAATGCGTGCCACGGAAGAATCATGATCCGCCGCTTTCATCCGGATGCAGTGGCAGCCCACACGCTCCCAGAACCGCTGGAGCAACAGCAGCACATCTTCATGCACATGCTCGTCATTCGTCAGGATGCAGGTCGCATCCCGGAAGAGGTCCCCGGAAGCATGTTCCATACCCTGCTTTTCGGAACCGGCCATGGGATGGGAGCCGATAAACGCCACGCCGGCTTTCTTCAGCACGGAGCCCACGGCCTGGTGAACACACCCCTTCACGGAACCCACATCCGTTACCAGTACTCCCGGTTTCAATAAAGGAAGCATGTCGGAAACAAGGCGGGGCATCACGCCAACCGGGGTAGCCAGCACAACCAAATCCGCCCCTGCCACCACCTCCTCCATCCGGGTGGAAGCGGTATGGGCGGCTCCGGAAGAACGGGCATATTCCAATGGTTCTTCCCTCCTGCCCCACAAGCTCACGTGCACATGCGGCAACTGCTTCCTGACGGCCAGCGCCAGGGACCCGCCCAGAAGGCCGGGGCCGAGAATGGCGACGGAGGAGAAAAAAAGCTGCTTTCTGGAATATTCTCTCATGGATTTACAGGGGAATACATCAGCGCCCCGGAACATCGGCATGTTCAGGGGCGCGGCATGATCTCGTTGCGGCGGCCGCATCAGGGCACGCGGAACTTCTTAATCTCGTTGGGGAAGTTGGTGTCCCGCAATACCGTCCCGGAGGGATACGGCTTATTGGTGCTCCTGTTCAAAATCTTGATCTTCTTGGTGCGGTCATACGGGCTGACCACCACCGTGGGATCCGCCGTAGGCCACGCCACCGGTACGGAAGAAGAAGCGGGAGGTTCTACTGGCCTGGGGGCGGCAATGCCGGAACCGGCGGAACCACTCACGGGATTAGGAACGACGGGCTTGGGCACAACGGGAGCCGGAGGCGTGATATTATTGGCCCCTCCCACCATATTGCCGATGGTCCCGGAATTGGTCCGGGCGGGGTCCGGGTTAAAACCGGAATTCTGCCCGGCCATCGGATCCAGAGAATTTTCACGCTGAATATCATTCAGCAGGCTATCGCCCTGGGCGCCCACAGCGCCGGACGGATAGACATTTTCCGTAGGATAAATGCCGATGGGGCGTTCATTCACGCGCTCCGTTTCACAGGAAGGCAGAAGAATCGCACCTGCGGCCAGCAGCACGCCTATCGTCGGGGAAGTATTCATATAATCTCTCTTTGGGTGATAGCTTTCTGCCAGCATCCTACGGCCCCGCAACCTCATGTCAACCATAAAGCCTGTTTGCCGAACCTCTTCATGACAAGGAATCTCCGGCATCCGCTCCCGCACGCGGGCAAAGCTGCCCGGACATGCCGCGCCGGCCTCCGGGACATCCTCTGCCCGCCCCCTTCAAAAAACCGGAAAAAACGGTTCCCCCTCCTCCCGGGAACACGCCTGTACGGGAACAGATTATCCTTCCCTACACCCCATGATCTGCTACAATCCGCCCCACATGGATGACGTACAGACATCTAAGAAAAAAATGCCCTCAAAAAAGGAATGGAGGGGATTTTATTCCCTGATTCTCATTCAAGCCCAGAACGCTTTCAATGAAAAAGCCGCCCAGTTCCTGCTGATTCCGCTGGGCGTCTGGCTGGCTTCCACCAACGCCGCATACGGGCCGGATTCCTGGGTCAACTCCCTCCAGTACATTCTGGCCTGCATCTTTGTTCTGCCCTACATTCTGTTCTCCCCTTTCGTCGGATGGCTGGCGGACTGTTTCTGCAAGGCCCGCATCATTCAATTCATGTCTTTCCTCCAGATCCTGGTGCTGGGAGCCATGCTTCTGTGCTACAAATACGAAAACATTGAAATGGCCGTTTTCTGGTTCTGCGTCTTCTCCGTCCAGGCGACCATCCTGAGCCCGGCCAAAAAGGGAGTGGTCAAGGACATGGTAGGCTCCCGGCAGCTGGGCTACGCTTCAGGGCTGATGGAGATGAGCCTCATCCTGTCCATGCTGGCGGCCCAGATAGGCATCTTCGCCTGGTTCGACATCCTGCAAGTCTCCTCCAACGACGGCTGGGAAGCAGCCGCTTTCCCCACATTCATCCTCACCTGCATCGCCGTTCCCGTAGCCATTGCGTCCCTTTACCTCCCGCGGTATCCGGCCAACCAGACCAGGAAATTCGAATGGAAGCTCTTTTACGAACATTTCGTGCAGCTCAAGTATCTCTGGAGCCAGCGGGACTTGAGGCTCAGCGAAATCGGCGTGTCCTACTTCTGGTTCCTGGCCGGCGCCCTGATGCTCATCTCCCTCCAAATCGCCCAGGAACACCCCATTGACGGCACCGGATTCAGCATGTCCGCGGCCATTCTCATGGCATGGCTCAGCGGCGGCACGGTGGTAGGCGGCGTCATCGCCTCCATCATCTGCCGTAAAAAAATTGAACTGGGGCTCATTCCCCTGGGCGCGATCGGCTTCACTATCGGGTGCATATTCATGTCCTTCTTCGCACCCGGCTCCCTCCCCAGCAACATCGGGTTCGGCATCACCGGAGCTTTCGCCGCCGCGTACCTGGTGCCGTTAAACGCCCACCTTCAGGACAACTGCGACCCCTCCAACCGCAGCACCGTCATCGCCGCCGGCAACCTGATGGACTGCCTGATGGGGCTGGTGGCCGTCGGCTTCCAGCTCATGCTCAGGAATATCTTCTCCATCCAGAACCAATTCTGGGTGCTGGCCGCCCTGGGCGTGGTCATTACCATTGTGGCCTTCCGGCTTATTCCCCGTGAATTCATCCGCATGATGGGCCTCTGGATCATGAGGATTGTCTACCGCTCCCGCATCATCCACCAGGACCGCATCCCGGAAGACGGCGGGGCCGTTATCGTCTCCAACCATGTCACCTACGGGGATGCGCTGTTCCTTTCTCTCATCTGCCCGCGCCCCATCCGATTTATCGTGGCGGAGGAATTCGTAGCCATCCGCTGGCTCGGCTGGATTCTGGAACTCTTCAACTGCCTGCCCATTTCCTCCCGTAATCCGCGGGAATCCCTGTCCAAGGCCATCCAGGCCCTGAAGGCCGGAGAAGTCATCTGCATCTTCCCGGAAGGCCAGCTCACCCGCACGGGAACCCTGTGCGCCGCGCGCCGGGGGCTGGAAATGCTGGCGAAAAAATCGCGCTGCCCCATCGTGCCCATTTACATGGACGAACTATGGGGCAGCATCTTCTCCTACTCAGGCAACCGCTTCTTCTCCAAGGCGCCTCTCCGCGTTCCCTACCGTTTCACCGCCGCCATCGGAGAGCCCATTGAGCCTGACGCCGTCAATCCCCGCATGGTCATCAACACGCTTCGGGAGCTATCCTCCACATGCCTGGAAATTGCAGCCAGCATCGGCAGGGATGCCATCCTGAACCATCTGGAGCGCATCGCCCACAAGCCGCTGGTCTTCTCTAAAAACGCGCGGCTCTCCGGGTATGAAATAGCGGAATGCCTGATGAACGATACCGTGGAAGCAGAGCATCCGGAACTCAGGAAATGGCTGTCCACCCTGCTGGACAGCACCCGCTCCCAAAGCCGCCTGTGCGACTTCTGGATGAACGCCCAGCAGCTGGAACGGGTGAACTCCCTCCAGCCCCGGGAACTGCTGCTCACCAGCATAGGACGCGAAGAAGTCCACGAAACGGTGGCCGCCGTCCTGTGGCCCATCCTCACCAGCACTCCCGTTTACCTCATCAGCGACGGGGACCACAGCATGCCGGAAGGCATCAGGCAGATAGCCGGTTCCGATTTCCTGCGCCGCAGGCTCTACAGCCTGGTTCCGAATACGCGCACGCCGTTTTATGACTTCAGCGGCTCGGGCGACCTGGTTCTCCCCAACATCGGCTGGCGGCCCTGCTTCGCCACGGACCGCGGCATTATCCTGGCCATGTCCATGAAGAGAAGCGTCTTCAAGCTGGATGACGGCACCGTTCAGCTCGGCATGAGGGCCAGGACAAGAGGACGCCTCCTCCCCGGCTTTTACCAGAATCCCCCTCTTTCCAACGTCATCGCCGGGGCCACCCTCTCCACCCCTTATTCCCTGCCGCCCAACCTGTACCTGGACGAGTCGGGCTTCCTGGCGGAACTCCAGTCTTCCAACCATGAACAATAACTCCTCGTCAACCCGCCTTCCCATCCCGCAGTATGTAATGACGCTGGCGCACGCGGCAGCCCTGCGGTCGGAGGACCCGTACCGCAAGGTGGGGGCCGCCGCCCTGGATGCGGACAACCGCGTCATCGGCACCGCTTACAACGGACTGTATCCCGGATTCAAGGCTCAGGACACCTTCTGGGCCAGCCGGGAAGAACGCCAGAAATACATGCTGCATGCGGAAATCAACCTGTGCAGCCTGTTCCGGAGGGGGGAAGCCAAGGTGGTGGCATGTACTACGATGCCCTGTACTTCATGCATGCAGGCGCTGTGCGCCCATGGCGTAAAGACCATTTATTACTGTGAGCCTTATGACAAATCCGAAGCTCCTGCCATCGCCAGCCTTTACGGCGTGGAACTGATCCAGGTTACGGACTATCCGCTCAGCCGACACTTCCCTCTTGTCCTGGACAGCTGATGCCCGGAAAATCAATCCCGGTGCACACGGCATATCCAACCGGCCATGGGGCGGGGAACGCCGTCAATGGCAGGATCCAAATCAAGCCCGGTTTCCGTAATGGTGCCCGAAGTAATGACGCCCGCATTCCGCCCGGCGTCGTCAAAGGCAATGTTCACATTCGCCATGGTACAGGCGGAGCTGCTGTTGGCAGCCGGAGCAATATTCAATACGCCGGCATTCTCCCCGCTATTGAACCGGTACGTATAAACCCCGTCGTACACGGCTCTTGTATCCATTCTGATAACATCCACGTCCTGCCCGCTGAACTGGAGCTGGAATAAGATGCTTCCTCCCTCAAACAGGCTTACCTGCTGTCCGCTCAGGGAAGTGTTCCCGTCATCTCCGGACTTTACCGACCCTCCTCCGCATCCGGACAACAATCCGCACACCGTCACAGGAATCAGCAACAAGACAGGGAACAACTTTTTCATCCCCGGGAAAATGCACAACATAAAACTATAAGTCAAGCATACTCAACTATTATTTCATTTTTCCAACATTTTTAACATCACAAAAAAAACCGCCTGTTTTCACAGGCGGTCTCAAGAAAACACGGAAGCGATTAGCCAACCCATTTCCAGGTAATGGGTATTTCAATATCAGGGTGCAGGCTGTGCTTGACCGGACAGCTCAGAGCAGCCTGTTCCAGCAGCTTCCTGTCCGGATAATCGGACGGAAGAGGAACGGTAATGACGACTTCCAGCTTGCCGATACGGCGGGGATCCGCATTCATATGCTTGGCTACTTCCACCGTCATGCCTTCCAGATGAATCCCCTTACGTTCGGCAACAATACCCATGATCGTGCTCATGCAGCCGGCAAGCGCCGCTCCTACCAGGTCCGTGGGGGAAAAGGACTCACCCTTGCCGTTGTTGTCCACGGGGGCATCCGTGGAAAGCGTGGCCCCGGAAGGTTCATGAACCATGGAACAATGGAGGCCGCCCTCGTACGTCGTTTTAGTTTTTACCATGGCCTTATTTTATACAAGGCTCCCCGCCATGCAACACACAAACATTGAATCCCCCCGTTCTTTATGGTAACCGCCTTTGCTATGAGAAACTTTTTGAAAGCAGCCGTCGGCTGCCTGGGCATGATCGCCGGGTGTTTCAGCACGGGGGAGGCCCAGGACTTCGGAGGCATGAGCTTCGGGGAAGCGGGAAACTTTGGTCCGCCCCAGACATCCGGTTCCTCCAAGGCCACTGTCATCTCCTATGGAGAAGCCTCCTTCGTCATCGTGACGGAGCTGGCGCTGCCGGACCACTGGCACGTTTACTACAAAAATCCGGGAACCGTGGGACTTCCCATGGAAGGCGCCTTCCAGCCTGTGCCCGGCTTCCGGGTGGAAGGCCCCTTCTGGCAAATCCCGGAACTGGGGAAAGGGCTTGTGGATTTTTACGGATACAGCGGGAAAGCTAAAATGGCGTTCCGGGTAACTCCGGAAAAGGATGCCCCCCCGGAAGCGACGTTCACCACCACCATGACGTGGCAGATGTGCGCGGAACAGTGCGCCGCCCCGGAAACCAGAAACTTCAGCGTCACACTGAAGCGCGGAGACGGGCAGACAGCCCCTGACGCGGCGGAATTGACCGGGAACATGGCAGGGCTTGCCGCCCCCGACTGGGCGGAAGGGCTGAAAGCCCGGATTTCCCAGGAAGGGAAAACCGTCACCCTGCACCTCAGGACAAACGGACGCCCCGTTCCGCAGGATTCCGTCTATTTTTTCTGCAATCAGGGGGAAATCAACCCTACCACTCCCCAAACCTTCAAAAAACTGGATGACTCCAATTATGAGCTGTCCATGCAATTCAATGACACCACGGACGGCCTTTACCCCAACAACCTGCCGGACGCGGACAAGGGGAAACCGCTGACCAGCCTTTCCGGCATCCTGCGCGCCGGCAGGGAAGGCATCATCATCACCGCGGACGACCGCCCCTTCTCCGGGGAATCCCAGGCAACAGCCGCCGGAACGGAATCCGCCCCGGAATCTTCCGCTTCCATCCCCGCTCCTCCGCTGATGGGCCTGGGGGAAATCATGTTCTTCATGTTCATCGGCGGCATCATCCTCAATGTCATGCCGTGTGTCTTCCCGGTAATCGGCCTCAAGATTATGGGATTCGTCCAGTTGGGAGGGGGGGAACGGAAAAAAGTCCTGGCCCACTCCCTTACCTTCGTACTGGGCATCCTGATTTCTTTCTGGATCATTACTGCCATTCTGATTGCGCTGAAAGCGAACATGTTTGACTGGAGCGCCCCAGCCGGCCCCGGCGTGTTCAGCGGAGACTTCTGGCTGGGCCGCGGCGCGGAGGGCGTTGTCAACTGGGCGTTCTGGTTTGAAAACCCCTGGGTGAATTTCTGTCTGCTGGGCCTGATGCTCGCCATGGGGCTGAGCATGTTCGGCGTCTTTGAAATAGGCGTCAAAGCCACGACCATGGGCAACGACCTCCAGCACCGGAAAGGTTATGCCGGCTCCTTTTGGTCCGGTGCCCTGGCTACGGTCATCTCCACCCCATGCAGCGCTCCGTTCCTGGGCCAGGCTATCGGCGCGGCCATGCTCCAGCCGCCTCTGGGCATCGTACTCTGCCTGACCATGATGGGGCTTGGAATGTCCCTTCCCTACATCATTCTGGGCGCCTTTCCCGTCCTGACCAGATACCTGCCCAAACCCGGCGCATGGATGGAATCCTTCAAGCAGGCCATGTCCTTCCTGATGTTCGGCACCGCCGCCTACTTCCTCTGGATTTACATGGCCTTCTTTGATGCTGAAAACCATCCTCAGGACATCCTGTTCCTCTTCTTCGGGCTGGTGCTGTTTTCCATGGCCTTTTGGGTATACGGCAGATGGTGCCCCATGTACCGCAGCAGAAAGTCCCGCATCACGGGAGGCATCTTCTCCGTAATCTTCCTGCTGGCCGGCTTGTACTACATGCTTCCGCCGGAAGGAGCAGCCTGGTTCGGCCACGGTTCCGCTCCCGGGGCGGCGGAGTCCTCCGCTGCCGCAGCGCCCTCCCTCCAGGAGGAAGGGAACATCTGGATACCCTGGAGCCCGGAAGCCATGCAGGCCGCCCTGGACGGAGGGAAACCCGTTTATGTGGACTTTACGGCCCGCTGGTGCTCCACCTGCCAGGTCAACAAGGCCTCCTATACGGATGAAGTGCTGGCCGCTTTCAAAAAATATGGCATCGTCATGATGAAGGCGGACAAGACCCGCACGAACCCCGCCATTGACCGGGAACTTAAAAACCTGGGGCGCACGGCCGTTCCCGTCAATGCCCTGTATCTTCCCGGCAGAAAACCCGTCGTCACCAGGGAACTCCTGTCCCCGGCCTACCTGCTGGAATTCCTGGAAAAGGAAATGGAACGCTAGGACGTCTTGTCATGCGGGCGGCAATCCGCCGCCCTCCCCCCAGGCCATGCCGGGCAGCAGGAAACGGAGAGAACTTACCCTTCCCCGTTCAACAGCGGCAGCAACGCGTCCGCCCATGCCTGATAACCCTTCTCCGTTAAATGGACATGATCCCTGAACATGCCCTCCCTGAACGTCCCGTCCGGCTTCAGCAGACTGCCGTTAATGGATAAAATGGTGGTCCTCGGAAGCTCCAGCCTGCGCAGCAAACGGTTAATCTCCTCCTGCCTCCTGCGCAACGGGCTGCCGGGATCGGTGCCGTAGGGAGTCACCTCCATCAGGATCAAACGGGTCTCCGGAAACTTCTTCAACAGGCGTACGGCTATCTCCCGGATGCCCTTCACCGTCTGCGCTGCGGCTTGCCTCCCCTTCCAGCGGCCGATATTATTCGTCCCGGCCAGTAAAACGCAATAGCGGGGGGAAGTCTTGACCGCCAGTTTCGTATCCTCCATACTGTGACCAACCATAAATGCTTGAAAAGGGTTGAATTCGCTTGAAGAAGCTTGAAAACGGTTGAAAATACGTGCGTTCCGGGGAGAAATGGAAGGGTGGCGCAAGAAGTTACGCCCATAAATGCCCGTAAGGGTCAATTTTGAAAAATCGTAAGGGTCATTTGTCCCATGTGAGACACTCCCGCCAGCGGTCCGCGCGTGTCTCGCGGAAGCCCGGCGAACCCTCCGCGGGCTGGCCGCGGTCAGGGAACGGGAACGCCCAGGCGGTCCGCGGCAATGCGGACATTATCCGGGGAAAGGTCGATGCCGTGAGCGACGTGTCCCAGGTCGCGGGCGGCAACAAGAGTCGTCCCGCTCCCCATGAAAGGGTCGAGGACGCGGGAACCGGGAGGAAGAACCGTCATCAGGTGGCGCATGAGAGGAACAGGCTTGCCTGTGAGGTGCATCTTGTCGGAAGGCTTGAGATAATGCCGGAAAACGCCAGCCGGAAACACGCGCGGGCGGTCCTGCTCCTTGCCGATGCTCCCGCGCGTGGCGATAAGGATAAACTCTGACTGGTTGCGGAACATGCCCTGGTGTGGGCGGCAAGCCTCCGTCTTGTCCCAGGTGACGACGGCGCGCCATGTCCACCCGGCCACCTGCAAGGCGTCCGAGGTCAAAGGCAGCTGCCGCCAGTCGGAAAAGACCATTAGCCAGCCGCCCTCGCGCGTCAGGCGCAACGCTTCCGCCATCCACATGACGGACCACATGAAATGGGTGCGCTGGTCCCTGGTATCGTTATCAAAAGAAAGATACCTTGAGGAAGACAGGTATTTCCGGGCAGGGGAAGCCTTGCGTTCCGCCGTCGTCAGGCCGCCGGAAGCGTACGGCGGGTCCGTAACGACGGCGTGATAACAATCGTTGTCCATGCGTTCCATCAGAGAGAGGGCGTCGCCGCACATGAAAGGGGAAAGTGAAAACATGCGTGTATCATGGCATGAAAAAGGCCGCGGCTTTCACGCCGCGGCCAGGATAAGAAATGTTAGATTACACCCGGAGGGAGGCATCCTGCGGAGAATGGCCGTTCAGATAAGCCTCCCGGCGTACGGAGGACCAGAACGCCGGGTCCGTCCGCGTCCGCTCAAGGAATGCGGCAATGTCCGCAAAGTAGTACATAGATTGAAAAGGAGACGGGCGCACCCGCTCAATGACGCCAATGTCCGCCAGGCGGGCCAGCACGCGGCGGCCCACCCGGAATTCTTTTTCAATCTCTTTGACGGTCCCCAGCTGGACAGGTTCCCCCATTCTCAAGGCGTACGTCCGTTCATCGATTTTGATTTTCCGGACAGGAGCATACCAGCGTCCGCTGTCCGGGTAGGAAATAGGAAGGATGAGTTGCTTTGCTTTGTTCATAGTTTTAATAGACGCGGTCAAGGATTCCGGGGCATACAGGTTCAAAGTAAAACCCGGTCATAAAGAGGGGTTCCCCCGTTTCCTGGTCCGGGACGTCCAGGGGAAAAACGCTGTCAGGGACGGCATTGATCCACCATTTCCGCCGCTCCTGTTCCGGCATGGCGAGATAGTCCTGCAGGGTCATTGTCGGGGCCAGGACTTCCAGGAAGGAAAATTCCAGTTCGTCCGGGAACGTGTCAGGCAATTCCTGCGCGTCAAAAAGTTCGTCCATTTTGGCAAGTTCGGAACGGGTTAAAATCATGATAACTGGGATTTAATGAAATTATAAAATTCGGGGTCCTGACGCTGGAAGTCAACGGGAGATTCCAGCATGCGCTGAATTCCCATGGAAAGAATTTCCGTTGAGGACGTTTTTTCCGTGAACAGGTCTTTGCCCATGCCGGGGAAATATCCCCGGATATAGAGCTTGCCCGTATAGGCATTGCCGCCGCGCCTGGCCCAGTCGTCCTCAAATGTTTTTTCCAGGGGGGAATATCTTGACTGAGGGAACAGGGATTTTAGACTTTTGGGCTGCTCTCCCTGGCCGCGGTCATGGAGGAACGCCGCGGACTTGCGGAGGATGTCCGGGCGCGAGAACTCGATGACGTGCGCCAGTTCGTGGGCGATAACGGCAGGCGCGGACGTGTCCGATACTTTCATCACGCCGGGGAGGGCAAAGGCCCGTTCTTTGCCTCCCCCTTTAATGACCTGGACGCCAAGCGAGGCGGGAAGCTTGGAAGGAGAGACGAGAGCCGCGGCCAGGTCAAGGCCGTCCCGGACATTGGGAGACAGTTTGCGGGGCTTGTCCGCGCTGATGCGGGAATGACTGTCAATCCTGACGGCATGCGGAAGGAGCGTCCCCCGCTTATCCAGCGGCACAACGGCCCCGTCCATAGCCAGAAAACGGAGGGAATCGCGGTACGTTGCCCGCCATGACGGCAACAGGGCTTTGTCAATAGCGCGCCTTGCGTCCTTAAAGAGTTTGCCGCCGGGCAACCAGGAACGGCGCGCTTTGTTGTAGGCGTCCGCCGCCATTTTGTAGGCGTTCCAGTCGTCCAGAGAGCGGGTGGCATGATAACGCGCCTCCGATTCCCGGAGGGCCTGGAGCAACCCGGCTAAAGCGGCATCCCGGCGTTTCAGGTAGGCCTCCCATTGTTGCTTTGCTATCTGTTTTCGCTGGTCCTGCTGGCGGACGTTGCGTGCGGCTATCGTGTCGGCAATGCGCTTTTTCTGCGCGTCGATTTGGGCGGGGGTTTTGGCGGGACGGCTGGGGGCCGATGCCGGGGCCGCGGGGCGCGGCTTGTCCGGTTGGTAAACGGCGGTATCTCCCAGGAAGCGGACCCTGTTTTCCATTTGCGCCTGAATCCATCTCCGGGTCTTGTCGTCCAGCCCGCGGACGGATTCCTCCAGGCCGTCGAGGAAGTCTTTTTTGATGGGCCGCACTTTGTCCGTGGGCTTGATGACGCCCTGGGCCTCCGCCTCGTCCCGGTCCACATCCTCCACGCCGCACCCGGAATTGAAGCCCCACGGCCCCCACGGAAGGCGAAAGTCCCGGTTGAGGCCAATCCAGAACGCCAGGTCGTCCTTGCGCCTGACCTCGCCAATAGCGGCATCATGGTACGGGCGCGGAGTATGGACCGGACGGACGCGGATGAAACGTTGGCAGGGATACACGTCCAGCACGTCCGGGTCCTGGCCCTCCTGCCATTGGGCAAAGGAGGCGGCCTGCTCCGTCTGCGTGTCAAAAATGAGTTGCAGGCGGCGGCATCCGCGCAGGTCCCGGAGGTCGTTGTCGTGAATTTCCGGGTCCAGCGTGCCGTCGTGGAGGACCTTGCCGAAGCCCTCTTCCAGCATGCGCTCCCGCATGTTGGCGACGAACTCCGCCCGGCCCTGGTAAACGTGGTACTCCTTGCCCTTGTCATTGACGGCCTTCTCCCCGCGGACAAACCCGGTCAAATAGTCCGTGATTTCCTGGGCGGCCTTGGCGGACGTGAGCGTTGCGGAAAACAATGATTTGACCCGGACGGCAACGGGTATGCGTTGCCATTCCGCCGTCGTCATGGCGGAGGCGACGGCCTCCTTCCCCTCAAGATAGGAGAGGGCTTGCCAGAAGGGCATTGGATCCAGCAACGCGGCCATGTTATTTTCCCTCCCTTCCGTATTTCATCCGGCGTTTCTTATCGAGGGCGGCCCGGAGTTGTTCCAGGGACGGATGGCGTTGCCGGACCCAGTCGCAAAAGCGGACGGCGTCCACCAGGCAATACTGGTCTTCCGGGTCCAGTCGGAGGCCGATTTTTCCGGGATAGGGAGTCGGGGAGAGGATTTGGAACGGCAAATCGTAAGAAGCAAGGAACATGCTGATAAACTGGGTTGCCGTTTCCTGTTCGACGGTGGCGGGGGCGGTCATGAGCGTGCGGGGCTGATGGGTTGAATCTGGCGGCGGACCGCTTTGACGGCGGCCTCCGGGGTTTGTCCGGCGTCAATCTCGTCCAGGACGCGGCGGACCGTGTCCAGGTTGTGAAACTGGTTGGCCAGAGCGCAGAGGGGGGCCGCATTGGGCAGATCCACCTGGGGATACAGTCCGCGCCGGATGGCGGCCACTTCCTCCCCGGTAATGCTGGGAATGTGGATAATAGCGATGCTCCGCCGGAGAAGTTGTGGGAATTCCTCCCGGCTGTCCGATGACATCCGGGCCATGTGGTGCGGGAGGGTCAGCAGGACCAGCCCGCACCGGGTCAGGTTGAGAACGGTTTTCAGAAAGTTAATAGTCGCCCGGTTGAAATGGTTGGCCTCGTCAATGATGATAAGGCGGGGGGCCGCCTGGAGCGATTGGAGAATGTCCCGTTCCGCCGCCCCGGCGGAATACCAGGAGGCCGCCAGGCCCAGCCCCGAGCCGATAGAGGTCAGGGCGTGCAGATAGCTTTTTTCCCAGGCGGGCGCGGCATTGATAAGCGTTCCGCCGAACTTGCCCGCGAGGTAAGAGGCCGTCTTGGATTTGCCCGCCCCCGTTTTGCCGACGACAAAGACCAGGCGGTGTTCGTCCTGGGCGCATTGCGCCGCGGCGACGGCGTCCGCAGCCAGGGACACATGAGGCAAGAGGACCGTGTCCCCGTCCACGTCCGGCGCGTCCTGGCGGGTCAGGCCGGAAGATAACGCCTGCCGGACGGACTGCAAGGCGCTTTCGCAGTTGCCGGACCAGGTCCCGGCTTTGATTTTGCCCCAGGAGGACGCCGCCAGCGCGAAGCCGACGCGGCGGCAAAAATCCTTGTCGTTGAGGTTCAGTTCCTCCTGCATGTCCGCCAGACGGAGGACGTCCGGCGATTTTGATAATTCATATTTGTCCATGATTTTATAAATAGTGAGGTTAAAAATTGAGCGTCGCGGAGTGTTCCGCCTGACGGGCGCGGCGGCGGAGGGCGGCGAAGTCGTCCCGCGTCGCGGGCGTGGCGGGCTGGGGCGCGGTGATGCGGCTGTCCCTGCCGGCGGCCTTGTCCAGCGGGTCCTGCAGCTGGTAGCGGCGCACCCTGGCGGGCGTCCCGCCGGATTCCGGCGGCGTGTCCGCGGAGGCCTCGCCGTCCCGGACCTTGACGCCCTGGGCAACGGTCGTCTGGCCGTTGACGGCGCGCAGGGTGGATTCCCGGCCCGTCTTTCCCGTGGAAGTCAACAGGCGGTATTCCGTCCTCATAATTTGGCGGATTTGTTTGCCGTAGTCCTCCCCACTTCCTCCCAGGCTGACGGGGTTGGAGCAGGTCACTTGCCCCAGGACTTTGACGCTTCCAGGGACGGTCACGACGGCCTGGAGGGGCCATTCGCCCAGGGGGTCGAAGTGGAGCATGAGGGCTTGACCCTCGTACTGCCAGAGCCACGGGGCCGTGAAATGCCAGCGTTGAGGCACGCCCAGCGGGCCGGGGACGGTGGCGCGGAGTGTCCCCTTGACCACTTTCCGCCGGACGATGGAGGGGGCCTGGAGCCAGGAGAAGTCGGCGGCAACCTGGCGCATGGGCCGTTCCTTGAGGTCCGCTTCCCAGCGTTCCGCCGGGACCCATTTGCCGTATTCCCGGCTTTCAATCGGGTTCGTATTGAGGTAGTTAATAGCCCAGTCGATAGCTTCCAGGGCTTCCGCCAACGTGGGAAAAATTCCCCGCGGGTCCTGGCGTCCCTGGCGGCAAGCGACATATTTTTCGCTCATGGCCGTGTTTTCCGCCTGATAGCGGCCTACCTGGCCGGGGACAAGGGAAAGCACGGACCACAAGCGGTTGAAGAAGTTTTCCACCAGTTTGCATTGCGGGCGGCCCTTGGCGTCAATGTGGCGGATGCCGAGGCCGTCCAGCAACCGCTGGACGCGGTCGCTTTTCCAGACGCCGCCCTCAAGGACAAAGGCGTCGAAAATTCCGACGTCCCGGCACGTCCGTATCATGGCCCCGGCGACGTCCTCTCCGCGGTACGTCTGCTCGTATCTGATAATATAAGAGTAGGCGGGAATGAAGCTGGTGGCATCATCATGGCAGGCCAGAAGCTGGAAGCGTCCCAGCCTGACGCCGTATTTTTCCGCGCACTTGTCGCCGGACCCGCGCCAGGGCCAGGGAACGCACACGCCGAAGTTGATCGTCGCGTCGTCCCAGGACGCGCGCTGTCCGGCCCGCAGGAGGCTTCCGTCCAGGTTGCGGCGCAGGAGGCCCGGAGCATAGGCGGCCTGACGGAGCTTGCGCTCCCCGCCGCGGTGATAGCCCACCAGGGGCCGCGCATGCCTCATGACCTCCACGGCGCAGGCGGGAAGCTTGTGCTTGCTGGCCCGCGCGGAGGCGTCCCAGCCCAGGTCCGGGTGATTGGCGCAGAAAATGGACCACGCCAGGGTCATGCTCCCGCTGTTCCGGGTCGCGTTGGTCGCCAGATAGAGCGCGGCCAGTTCTTTTTTCTGGTCCTCCGTCAAGTCCATCTGGCGGGGACGGCCCTTGCGGGCCTGGCCGGAAAAAGCGTTGAGTGAGTGGTCGGGGAGGATGGCCATTGTTGATGGGGGTGATTATTTGTCGTCGATGGGCAGACAGGCGAACATGGTTAAAGCCGAGAAAAAACCAAGGACCGGGGAGTCATTGATGATGAATAATCCGGTGATGATGGTGCCCGCTGTGATGATGATTGTGTCGATTTCGTGATTCATGGCTGGCGAGTGGATTTAATGGCGGATGAGGCCGCGGAGACACCAGGCGGCCTTGATATTTTCCGTTGTTCCGTGTTTGTAGTAGTTTCGGAGGGGATAGCGGCAATTATCGTGGGTCCATTCCGCCCTTGCGGCGTGTTTGTCCCAGTAAATGGAGCGGCGCAGGGTGTTGTAGGCTTGAGCCAGGCGGCGGCGTTGTTCTGTCGGGTCCGTGTTGTGTGTGGAATTAGTCATTTCCGAGGCGTTGTCCGGGAAGTTGTTTGACGTTGGGGTCCAGCTTGACGCAGCTTTCCGCGGCGGCATGGATGATTTCCCCCTGGTCGCTGTCCGCTTTGCTCCATCCCGTGTAGTCCGTCAGGTTGTTAAGGTTGACGTACGCGCACAGGAGGGATTCCCGCGTCTTGGCAATGGTCCGGTCCAGATTGGCATACAGGGCTTTCAGGGTCTTAATGCGGGCCGTCAGGGTTTTTATCTCCGCGCGGAGGTCCTCCCCCCTCCGTGCGCTGGCCTCGTCATTGCGCCTGATGCTGCGCTCAAGCCCCATGCGATGATGTTCGTAAAGCGCGGCCACCAGCCCGTGCTGCTCCATGCTTAAACGCAGGTCGCAACCGTGCTTGTCCGAGCCGACAATGACGGAAGCCTCTACTTCCGCCGTGGGGAGTTGCAGGGCGTAGGAGGCGACGACGGCCAGCAATCCCCGTTCGTCCTCGTTTTCCGTGCTGTAGCGGAGCGTTCGTATATCTGTCAGGCTGGCCTCGTCAATGCCGTATTTTTCCAGCATTTTGTCCAGCAGTTCCCGCGCGTTGACGGCTTCCCCGTCCTCGCCGCGCTGGGCGAGGGCAAGGAGTTTTTGAAGCTTGGCAATGAGGGCGTCGTGATTCATGGCCGTTTAGAGGTATTGTTCCAGGTCGTCCGGCTTGGCGTTTTCCACGTCCCGCCACATGCCCGCAAAAACGCGCTTTTCCTCGCCGCCGAAAAGGTCCCAGTTTTTGAATCCCTGTTTAAGCGTTGAAATAGTGGAGACCAGCAGTCCTACGGGCTTTTTGGTCTTGGGGTCAATGCCGAGATATTGCGGATTTTTCCGGCGTTCCGTGGCTTTATCCTGGGCGGCCTGTCCGCACACGGCCCGGTAGGCTTGCAGGAGTGTCCATTCTCCGCTCGCTACTTTTTCCATAGCATTCTGGAAAAGTGCTTCTTCCTTCTCGTTTTCAGCCGTTTCCATCCCTGTCTGGATAGCGTCCAGGCGGGCAAGGTCCGTCCCGGCGGCGGGCGCACCCAGGGACAACCGGGAAAGGGTCATGTTGGCGGCAACGGCCCCCAGGGCATCCAAATGTTCCGTCCAGCCCTTGTCCTTATGGGTGGGCGGATTATCCACGCCTAACACTTTGCAGGCGGTGTGATAGGCATTCATCCAACGGTAAGCCGTGCTTTTGTTTAGGCCGATTGTGTCCAGCGCGTCCGTCATGGTTATCCTGCCGTCCGCGTGGATGAAATGCAGATAGGCCCCGGCCTTGAGGGCGTTAGTGCAGGCGGACGTCAGGTCCCGGCGCGCGGCGTTGACGTAGTTTGACAATTCCGCGAGGGTGTTTTTTTCAATGTCGTTTTGATTCATGGTTTAGCGATTGTTGATTAAGTCGTTTTTGATTTCTTCCGTTAAGCCGCACCGACGGGCGGCTCCGCGGAGTTGGAGCATGCCGTCACGCTCCCAGCGGAGGATGGTCGATTCCGACACGCCGCACCACGCGGCCAGCTGGGGACGGGTGATCGGCCCGGAAAGGGGGAATCCCAGGACCCTGTGCGCCCACCGCCTGACGACAGGCCGCCGCAACAGGCGAAGCAGGCAGACGGCGCGGAGGTCGGCGGGCAGGTTGTCCCAGTCCTGGTCGGTGAGAGGGGAAAGCATGGCGTGAGAGGATTAAAGGACTTCAAGGATAATGAGGACGGCCATCCATATAAACACGGCCAGGCAGACGGCCAGAAGCACGGCTCCCCAGCGGATAGTTCTTCTTCCCTTGTCCGGGGCGGGGGTCAGGCAATAGCCGTACAGGGCATGCTGCTTTTCCTGCTGGTCCCGGCGCGCTTGTTTGATTTGATTTTTAGTCATGGGCTGATTCTGGTATGGTTATTTCCCTTCCCTGCGAGGGAGGGTTTGAATGCGGCGTAGAAGAGATTTGCTTGCCCGGACTCCAGTTAAAACGCGGGCGAGGTGTGTGTAATGGACGCCTAAAAACGGGGCGGCAGTCCGATAAGACCACCCTTTGTCATTTAAAATTTGCTTGGCAGTCTCAAGTTCCGGGGTGAGTTGAGGATTGCCCTTCATCCGTTCGCGTGCTAACATAAGAATTCAGATATACGAATTATGAATCTTTGACAAGAAAAAAATATCATATCTATGAATTTTTCGCATCGACTAATGGAGGCAATGGTTAGGCAAGGCGTTAATCAAAAAGAGTTATCAGAAATCGCAAATGTCCCTCAAGGGGCCATTTCCAATTATTGTAATGACAAGGGGATGCCCTCGTCAGAGGTTCTTTTTCGTCTCTCTAAAGCTCTCTCCGTGTCTATGGAGTGGTTAATTGCTGGGGAGACGTCGCAACATAATGACCCTACAGGACAGGATAATCATTGGAGAGATAGAGCTTTACAATCAGAAGAAAAATTAAAAATGCTCAAGTCAGCTATGACTGGTTGGCTAAAAAAAATTTAGGTAGGTTGTTAGCGTGTAAACACCTGTTTTTGAACTAAAATGATTTATAATGAATGATTCCTGCGAAAAAATAGTGTCCCACGTGGGACACTTTGAAACAAGGTGAAAATACAGGATAGAAAATTCGTTAGCGTGCAAACAGGCTTTTTTGATATATAAATATTGGCGATAAATGATTTATGGAGGAAAATAGTGTCCCACATGGGACACTCTGAAACGATGGAACATTGCAGGGTGGAATATAGCCTGTTAGGGTCATGCCCTATGTGCAATCATTTTGATTTAAGGTCGTTGAGGGAGAAGTGCAACCTTTCATTATCCGAACTTTCGGAATTGTCTGGATGCAATATTATCAGCATTGACCAGGCAGAACGCGGAAAGAAAATATCTGCCACCCTAAGAGAAAAAATATTGTCCGTCTTGTTGCAAATACAGGAAGAAGGCTTGACCTCCGAGGTCAAAATTTGGAGGACGCGGGCTTTACAGGCGGAAGAGAAATTAGCCCTCATCAAAGAAGCGATGACGGGGTGGATAAAAAAATTTAGCCTTGCAATCCTGATATGAACAACTTATAGCATTTTTATGCGTTACCTCCTTGCAATCATCCTGCCACCTGTCGCCGTGCTATTTTCTGCCGGAATTGGAACAGCCTTCCTTAATTTTATTTTGACGTGCTTTTTTTATGTCCCTGGTATGATTCATGCCGTGTTGGTTGTGTCTAAGAGAGACCAACAAAAAAGACATGAAGAAATGATGAAAGTATTGACACAGCAAACACAACTACAAGCTGCGAATCTCGCGCAACAACAAATGCTGAATCAAACAAAGTAGGCAGGCGCACAAAAAATATTACTGACTTTTGCATCCTGGCCGCGGCAAGAAAGCCGCGGCTTTTTTTGTGCCATAGTGGGGACCTCTTGAGACCAAAAGAGAAAGCACACTATGAACACAAACAACGAACAGCAGAAAGAAGCCGCCGGAATCATTGCCCGTATCCTGGTTGCCCTCAAGGTCCCCGGAAACTGGGCTAAAGTCATTGCCGGGGCCATCATGGGAGCCATTACCGCCTGGATGGGCATGACGCAGACATCCTGCGCCGCGCGGGGTCAGGCGGACCCTCCCGGACGTGTCGGATTGACCATCACCAAGGGTCAAATTGTCGCCACCCGTGACGGGCGCGTCCTGACCTGGGACCGGGCAACCCATAGTCTGGTCTGGACCCAGGCCCAGCCGGAAACGGACTGCCCGCCCATTGTCCAGCGCGAAAAATAAACCTGCCCCCCTGATATAGGAAGAAACTCCGAACATGAAAAAAATCTGTATCGACATTGGGCACGCCGCCGGGACGGGAGCCACCGGGAATGGACTGGAAGAACATGGCGTGGCCGTGCAGATAGCGGCGCATCTTGCCCGCTATTTGAGGGAACGCGGCCATAACGTGAGCGTCATTGATTATCCGCACCTAACCAACGCCGCCGACCTGAACGCCACCGTCCGCGCCATCAACGCCGGGAGCTACAATCTGGCCGTGTCCCTGCATTGCGACAGCTCCGACAACCCGGACGCCTGCGGCGCGCACGTATGCCACCACCGAACCTACCACAAGAACGGCGCGTTTACGGACAGCGTCCAGGGCAAGGCACTCGCCTCCGCCATTGCCGGGCCGCTTTGCAAGCTCCTTCCGGGCCGCGCCGACCCTGTCCAGGCGCGCCCGGACAGGAAGAAAAAGCTCTCCGGCCTGCAAGTCCTGCGGGCCACGCGCCCGCCCGCGGTCCTCTGCGAGTGCAGTTTCATCACCAACGCCAACGACGCGGAAATGATGAAAAACCGCCCGGAACTTATCGCCCAGGCCATAGGGGACGGAATCCTCGACTATATCGACAATGGACATTAACCACATCGACAGCACCCTCTTTTTGAGCCTGGCCATCATCGTGTACTTTGTCGCCAAAATCATCTTGGCCATAAAGCAAATTCGGCAACATGGACAGCCTCAAAAAATGGACCTGGAAAAACAGCCGCTCGAAGTCGTCGAGGGGCGGAAACTCGCCACAATGGACAATATCAAAGTGGCGCATCACCGCATTAGCGAGCTGGAAGAACGACTGGACAAGATAGAGGCGGAAGCGAAAAAGGAAAAGTCTGACATCGTCAAGGAAATCATCACCATGAGGAAAGAGAGCCACACGCAGTTTGAAGCCTTGTCACGCGCCATAGGCCGCCTGGAAGGAGCGAGGCTGGCGGGCAATAATTAGCATTCAGGCCGCGGCATGAAAGCCGCGGCCTTTTTTATGCCATCATGAGGGCATGACCGAAGCGCAGAAAGTAAGACAGCTGATACTGGAATACCTCGCCACCCAAGGGAGCATCCCATCCGGGGAATACAAACTTAAAACGGAGGTGAGGCTGGCCGGGTTTGACGCCTCCCAGGTGGACGCCGAACTGGAAACCCTGGAAATGATGGGGTGCGTCCACCGCCTCCCCTCCCTGACCGGGGCGCGCTGGATTATCCTTGAAAAGGGAAAGGAGGCCCTGAACGCATGAGCGCGGCCCGCACCGCATCCGCCGCCATTTCCCGCATGCCCGCCAAGGTCCAGGACGAGGTGAGCCGATGCCTGGAAAACGGCGGGACGTGGCGGGACGCGGCGGCTATCTGCGAGCGCGCCGGGTATCCCGGCGTGAACGCGCAGAACGTCACCAATTACCGCAAAGGGGCGCACCGGGAATGGCTGGCGCGTCAGGAGCGGCTGGAAACGGCACGCGCCCAGTATGCCTGGAAGGTCGACCTTATTCACAAATACGCGGACGAAGGAGGCCCCGCGGAAGCGGGCCTTGCCGCCGCTCTGGAAATGCTGGAATCCGCCCTTTCCGGCGTCAACGCCGGGGACATTAAAAGCCTGATTGCCGACAAGCCGGAAAAAATCTTTGCGGTTATCAAGACCTTGTCCGACCTCCGCCGCGACCTGGCGGACATGCGGCGTGAATCCCGCGAGGACGCCGCGGCCCAGGCGGCCCTGAACCCCGGAACGACCAACCGCGGCTTGTCCGAGGCCGACATGAAAGCCATCGAGGACGCCGCCAACCTCCTTTAATTGCATGAAGCCACGCATCATCCGGCGCAAAGCGAACATGCCGCGGAGCATGATTTATCAGGCGGATTTTTTGAATGACCCCGCCGACAATATCCTTGTGGAAAAAGGCCGCCAAATCGGCCTGTCCGAATACGCCGCCCTGAAAGCCGTCCGGGCCAGCGTCAAGCAAGGGGCAACCCTTGACTGGTGGGTCTGCTCCCGCGACCTGGGAGCGGCCAAGCAATTTATTGACGACTGCAAAAAATGGGCGGAGATTTACAACCTGGGGGCCGGGAAGCTGGGGCAGGAAATCATTGAGGGGGAAACCGTCTTCACCATCACCTTTGCCACGGGCGTTACTATCCATGCCTTGTCCAGCAACCCGGACGTGCTGGCGGGCAAACGCGGCAACGTCATCCTGGACGAATTCGCGCTCCATAAAGACCAACAGAAACTGCTGAAAGTATCGTCCGCCGTGACGCAGTGGGGCGGCCAGCGCATCGTCATCTCCACGCACCGCGGCAAGGGTTCCGTGTTTGCTCAGCTGGTCAACGACTGCGTCAACAACGAAAACCCGATGAGGTGGAGCCATCACCGCGTCACCATTCAGGACGCCGTCAACGCCGGAATTGTCGAGCGGATTAACGCCAAGACGGGCAAAAAGATGACCCGCGAGGAATTTTTAGCGTCCTGCCGGGCAAAATGCCTGACGGAAGCGGACTTTTTGGAGGAATACATGTGCGTCCCGCAGGACACGGCGGGCCAGCTTGTCTCCTGGGACACCATCAACGCCTGCACCAACGACCGCTACGCCACCGCGGCGGGCAACATTGCCGCGGAAGAGGGGGAATTTGGCGTGGGCGTGGACGTGGCGCGCCTGTCGGACAAGCATTGCTATATTGCCCTGAAACCCTGGCACGACCGCTACGTGGTCCGGCTGGTGTACTACCACGAGGACAACTCCTGGGAGAGCCGCGACCGGAAGCTCGACGAGATAACCGGGGCCGCGGGCGTCAAGCTCGTCGTCATCGACCAGACAGGGCTGGGGGACAAATACGTGGAAGACGCCAAAAAGAGGCGGAACGGCCACAAGGTCCGCGGCGTCATCTTCAACAACGGCAGCAAGGAAGAACTGGCGTCCAACCTCGCCCGCGCCCTGGAAGCCGGGAAAATCATCATTCCCAGCCACGATTTACTGAAATCCCACATTGCCGCCATTGAAAAGGGCTACACCAAGACCGGGCTGGTCTGCTACAGCGCGGACCGGACGGAAAGCGGCCACGCCGACCTGTTCTGGGCTTTGGCAATGGCCTACCACGCCCTGACCCTGAAAGCCGCCGGCGGCGTCTGGACCAGGGAGCGGGCGGAGGGCGTGGTCATGGGGTCCAGCCGGGGCCGCTACCGCCACCAAAGGAGAATTTTAACCCGCACCAGAAAATGAACACCTCACCGAAAATGAAAACACCCTCCGCGGCGCACCGCGGACCCTCTAGCGCGTCGTTGAACGCCGGAGCGGTATCATTGACCGTCAAACAGATTTTAGAGGCTAAAAACGGCCTCAAAAACAATTCTCAAAAATCCGCCCTGGAACGCGTCATTATTCCGGCGGCGCGCTCCCGCTGGATGATGCCGGACCTGGAGTGGGTCACGCCGGATTATATTTCCCGCGTCCTGGCCACCGCCCTCTCCGGGGACTGCCCGGCGGAAGAGCATGAATTATACGACCTGATGTGTCGGACGTGGCCCCGCCTCGTCAAAAATGTCGCGGAACTGAAAAATGCCGTGTGCGACCTGGTGTGGACCGTCCAGGACCCGGAAGGGCGGGAAGACCTGAAACACCTTGCCGAACGGGCCAGGGACGGCATGAAAGGCAACTACAAGGAGGACGGCCAGGGCTGGCGCGGCACGATTAACGGCTTGCTTGACGGGTGGTTTTGCGGCGTGTCCGTCCGGGAAATTGACTGGGAGGTCCGAGGGTGCGCCCACATGCCCCAGGCATGGCTTCCGCGCCAGACGCGGCGCGTCCATCCGCGCTGGTACGGCTGGGACGCGGAAAGCGGCCTGTTCGGCATGCGCTCCCCAGGAAGCGACGCCCTGGCCGACTTTGCCGCCGACAAATTCCTGGTGGCTATCAATAATGTCTCGTTCGGGCATCCGTGCGGGGGCGCGCTCCTGCGCTCCCTGGCCTGGTACTGGTGCGCCGCCAACTTTTCCGCGGATTGGCTCCTTAGTTTCGCACAGATTTTCGGGCAGCCCATCCGCTGGGGGAACTACGACAACAGCGACCCCGCCCTCCGGGACATCATGGCGGACATGTTGGAAAACATGGGGTCCGCCGCCTGGGCCGCCGCTCCTAACGGCTGCACGCTGGAGCTTAAAGAGCCGAGCAACAAGGGCAGCGACAATCCGCAACGCCAGCTCATCGACCTTGCGGACACGGCCTGCGACCTGCTTATCCTGGGGCAAATCCTCACGGGGACCCCTGGGGACGCGGGAAGCCGCGCCCTGGGGGAGGTCCACTACAACGTACGCAGCGACATCATCAACGCCGCCGCGGGCTGGCTGGCGGAGGTCCTCAATGAACAGCTGCTGGCCGCCGTCTATCGCTTCAACGCCGCCGCCGCGGAAGAAGAAGCGGCGTGGCCCTACTACGACCCCTCGTCCAAGGCCGTCAATGACCCCACCAAGGCCGCCGAGCGGGTAAGAATCCTGCTCGAAAGCGGCATCCCGCTTGTTAAAAACTGGGTGCACGAAGTCACGGAGACGCCCCAGCCGGGGGACGACGATGAGGTGTACACGCGCCCGGACCCCTCCGGCCAACTGTCCCCGGCCCTGGTTGCCAAGGCCCTTGACGGGATGCCCGCCGCCTCCCGCGACTACTTCCTGGCCGCCATCCAATCCGCGGCATCCACACTATGACTGACGACGAGCAAATGACCTACTTGCGCGAGGCCATGAGGGACGGCCTGCAGGACATGCTGGACGCGTGGCTCGGCAAGGCCCGCCCCCTGCTGGAAACCCTCACCCGCGCCGCCTGCGACCCGGCCGTCAGCGACGAGGATCTCCGCTCCCTCGTGTCCGCCTTCCTCGCCTCCGGCCAACTGCTCAAGGCCCTGAACCCCGCCGCCCTGGCGGAATACCTGGAGGACGGCATGGGGACCGCCGCCGCGATTGGCAAATGTCAAGCCCCTCACGTCAGTAAATCAACACATGAGCGTTAATCTGACTCTGAAAGCGGATTCCGTCACGCCGGACCTCGCCCGGCTGGCGTCCCGGTCCCCCGCCCTGAAAAAAGTAATGGGCGTGGCCATGAGGAACGCCCTGATTAGTCATTTCCGCTTCAAAAATGCCACGCCGAACCGACTAGGGGGTACGCGGACCAATTTCTGGCTGGCCGTCGCCAACTCGTGTTCCGCTCCCGTCGTCAACGGGTCCGGCGTCCTGGTCCGCATCAACCATCCCCACGCGGCGATTCACGTGTACGGCGGGCATGTCACGCCCAAAAAGGCGAAAATGCTCGCCATCCCGGTTGCGGCGGAGGCCCACGGCAAAAGCCCCCGCGTCTTTTCCGACCTCCGGCCCGTGTGGAGCGGAGGACGCCCGGTGGGGCTGGCCCTGGGGGAAAAAATGTACTACGTACTTAAAAAAGGCGTCCGCATCCCCAGGGACCCGCAAGCCCTGCCCCAGGAGGACCGGGTCCGGCAAGCCGTCACCAGGGCGGCGCGCATCTTCCTGCGCCGGAACGGCTCCTAGTTCGCATCCTGGCCGCGCCGAGAAAGCCGCGGCCTTTTTTATGCCATCATGCGGTCATGATATTACTTGCCAGTTTTTCCGGGTCCGCCCTGACGGACGAGGACGGGGACGACATCCAATGGATGCCGCCCGGCGTTCACGAGATTGAGCCTTCCACCCCGGACGGAGAGGTTAAAAAGATAACCGTCCTGGTGGACGAGGCCGCCGCCAAGGCCGTCGAGGAAGCGCGGGCGCGGTATCAGGCGGAATTTGACGCCGGGCGCGGCGACGCGCCGTTCACGGATTTTTGCCACGCCGACCAGGAGGCGTCCTCCTGGGTTTTGCGGGTGTACTGGGGCGGGGACGACCCCAAGAAAGGAGGCATCCGGGCCGTCGTGGACTGGACGGACGAGGGCCGCGCCAAGAAGGGCAAATCCCTCAAGCGTTTTTCTCCCGGTTTTTACGTTTCTGACGAGCCGGACGCCGAGGGCCGCTACCACATCACGGGCGCGCCCGCCAACATGGGCGGCCTGGTCAACCGGGCCGCCTTCCGCTCAATTCAACACCTTTCCGCCTCCGCCACGACGGAGGGAGGCGAAAAACAACACAATAATCAAGACCAAAACACCATGACAGAAGAAGAAATTAAAGCCCTGCGAGACGAAAACGCGGCCCTGAAAAAGCAGTTGGAAGACTTGCAAAAGACCGTTGCCGCCATGCAGGAAAAGGACGCGGACGCCGCCGTGGAAGCCGCCTGCGCCGCCGGGAAAATCGCCCCGGACCTCAAAGCCTCCTGGAAAGAAAACATCCTGAAAAACCCGGCGGCGAAGGAACTGCTCGCCTCCCTGCCTGTCAATCCCGCATTCCGCCAGGCCTACACGGCCCAGGACAACAAGGGGGACGGGGCAAAAACCGGGAAAGCCCTGCTTGCCCAGCATGCCGCCATCACCGACCCGGCGGAACGCCTCGCCTTTTTCCGTGAACACGAAAAAGAGCTGATTGCCGCCCGCGGCTAATCCCTCCCGCCAATCATCACCACACACTATATATAATAAGATGCCAACAACAATTGATACCAAGTTAAACGACGATATTATCGTGTCCAAGGGATTGGAGGCGTTCAAGAATTCCCTGGCCCCCCTGGGGAAATTCTCCACCGACTACTCCAAAGAAGCCGTCAACAAAGGGGCAAGTCTGAAAGTCCCCTTAATTGGTTCTTTGACCGCTTCCGATGAAGAAAACGCCTACGAAAAGGAGACCGGAACCCTGGGGGCCGTGGAGGTCGTTTTGAATGGCTACGCCAAGGCTACCGTAGGTCTGACCGACCGCCAGTTCATGGAATCTTCCGCCGCCAGCCTGAACATTTTTGCCGGGCAAATGGGGGCCGCCGTCGCGACAAAAGTTATTGAGGGAGTGTTCGCCAAAATCACCAAGGCGAACTATCCCGCCACGCTGGCGGCGACCGCGGGCATGACCATGATGCAGCTGCTGACCCTGGCTCGCGCCAAATTCGGAGAATTGAAAGTACCTCTGACTAACCGCGTCTATTTCCCCTCGCCTTCCGCTTATACGGCCCTGGCCGAGGATTCCGCCGTGCAGGTGGCGTCCGCGCTGGCCTACGGCGGGACGGAGTACGTCCGCGACGGCGTCATTCCCCGCCTGCTGGGGTTTGATTTGGTGGAATCAACCGTTCTTCCGGCCAGTTCCGCCGCTCCCAACGGCTTTATCGTCCATCCCGCCGCGCTGGCCGTCGCGACGCGGGCGGTGGTCCCGTCCGACCCCAAGGGGTATTTGGACCAGCGCACCGTCACGGACCCGGACACGGGCATCACCATGTCCTACCGCCGCCATTACGCTTCCGGCGCGGGCAAGCATTTTCTGACGTTTGAATGCTACTACGGAGCCGCGGTCGGCCTCAAGGACGCCCTGGTCCTGATGCCCGCCATCCCGGCGGCCTCCGGGTCTTAACCCTCACCTGCCACCACCATTCCCGGCGCGGTTAGCCGCCGCGCCGGGCTTAGAAAAAAATGAACTGCATCCTCACAGAATCCGCCCTCCTGGGGGCCTTGACGGCCTCCCAGCTTGAGGACATCCGCAGGCAGGCCCCCGCGGGGGAGGACCCGGTAACGGAAGCCATCCTGACCTCCTGCGCCAGGGTGGACGCCTATTGCCGGGGCCGCGCCGTTCCGGGTCCGCTCATGAGCGGCTGGGCGCGGGACATTTGCGTGTTTTACCTGGCGAAAATTCTCCACAAGACGACGGACGACCAGCGGACCGCCTACGACCAGGCCCTGAAGGAATTGCAGGACGTGAGGGGCGGCACGTTCCGTTTTTCCTCCGATTCCGAACAATCCGCCCGTGGACCGCTGGCCTACGGCTCAAGAAAAAAAATCAGATGATCACCGATACTCAATGGCTTCTCCGCGCCCTCGTCGCGGAATTGGAACAAGCAGGCATTGCGGACGACGTCGCGGCTCCCAATGTGACCACTTATGACGCCGCCCTGGACGCCCTCCGGGAATACCCTCAACGGGTCATTTTCTGCCTGCCCGGCGCGGTCAACATGGAGCATGACGTGCAGGGAGGCTATCCCGTCAAGGCCGTCCTGACGCGCGAAGTTACCTTATTCATTTCCGCGGCGGCTCCCGGCCAGCCGGGGGGCGACATGGACACGGCCAACCGCATGACGGACGACGTCCTGCGGGTGCTGACCTGGTCCGCCCTGGGGTACGCCGGGCGGATTATCTGCAAGCCGCGCCAGGCGGCCCCCCTGCCTATTGTCTGGGAAGACGCGCCGGGCCGCGCGGTCTGGTCAATGACCATTGACGTGACCTGTCTCGAAAACGAATTCTAACAACAAAAAAACATGACGACGCAAAACAAGTACATCATCAAGGGCAACGACATCGACTACGGCATCCCCTCCGGCGCGACCGTTCCGTGGGGCGTGCTCACGTCCATCAAGACCAAGCCCAGCCAGACCATCGCCGAATTTAACGACCAGGACGGGGAAATCGGCACTATCGTGTTGAGCCAGCGCAAGGAGGTCTTGACGCTGGAAGTCCTGCGCGCCGCCCCGAAAGGCCAGAAGGTGGCGACCCTGCCCAGGCCGGACATGGGGGATGCGGTCCAGTATCAGGGGAAATATTACCTGGTGACTTCCGCGGAGGAAACCGCCTCCCTGAACGACGCCGCGAAATTCTCCATTGAATTGACGTGGTGGCCTCATATCGACCTGGCCCCGGCGGAAGAATCCCTGTCCGAATAACCCCATCGAATAACCCCATGAAACCCGCCGTTATCAATGTTGACCTGGCCTGGGGCGCGGCCTGCGACCTGGTCCTGCTGGTACAGGACGCCGCGGGCGTCCCGCTGGACCTGTCCGGGGCCGCCCTGGATTTTGCCCTGAAAGCTGGCGACGCGTCCGTGCCGCTGGCCGTGGACGCCGCGGATGCGGCGGAGGGGCTTGTCCGGGTCCGCGTGCCGGGCCAGGACCTGGGCATGTTCCCGTGGGAAGGCTGGTTGCAGACCTCCCCGGAAACGCCAAGAGAGCGCATCCTCCGCGGCCTGATGACCGTGACCGACAAAGTTGACCCCAGGGCGGAGGGTAACCCGTCCACGCACCGCTATTTTGTCCGTTTGAGCGACGCCGTGACCGTGAGCGTGGATTCCGTTGACCTGGCGTGGTGGGCCTATGCTCACGCCCTCAAGGCCCAGGAGAGCATGGAGTCGCTGGCCGACGCCTGGCCGGAAACGGTCAGCGAAGCAAAACAGGACGTCCACGCGGTCAAAGAGGACGCTCTGGCTGCTATCCGGGACAAACAGGCCGATGCCGTTCTTGCCGTAGGCAGGGCGCAAAAAACCGCTACGGACAAGATTGCCGGAGCGCAGGCGGACGCCGTTTCCGCCGTTCAGGAGGCGGAGGAGGAAGCGCAAGGGACGATCACGCCACTTGTCCAGCGCGCCGAAACCGCTAAAGAGGCTATAGATCAGGCGGAGGGGCGCATCAATACGGCCGCGACGAATGCCGCGACCTCTGCCACCAGCGCGGCCAACTCCGCCACAGAAGCCCAGCAGGCTCTGGCGGCCATCCCTCAAGTGGATGCATCCGGCAACATGACGATTCCCGGAGGTCTGACGGCGGCGGGGACCGTCAACGCCAACGGCGGCGTCAACATCCCTCTTGCCGTGGGGGCACCGACCGATACGTCAGCGATCAACTGTTTTTATGCTATGGGGCTGGCAGGAGCCGTACAGGCGTTGGTTCAGCCAATATACCTTAATTCCAGTTCGATCACAGTCGCGGGTTCCATTTCTAAATCTTCCAAAGGTACTCTTGCCGGGTTGACGCAGCGTTTTTCGGTGGGCGCAGCTTCTGCCGGGTCCAATGCGTACGGGTCAGCGGTTATTCCCCTGATAGGGCCTAACGGTCAATTTAATTACAGTTCCGTGTGCGGATTTTCCCTTGCGGTCAACGCGACAGCCTTCGCTAAATTTACTTTTGGCATAGGCCGCGGCTCAAAAACCAACAGAACCGGGTTGACGATGGATTCTTATTCCATGATTCCGGGTGATAATCTGGCCGTCAACTATGGGGAAATCGTCGATGTTACCATCAATACGCCTTACGATACTGTCCGCAAGGGGTATGAAATCAGAGTAAGGGAAATCTTTTATGTATCGTCCGTTGGACACTGGCAGGTGAAGACGACAACCGTATTTCTTCCGGTAGGCCATAATGAGCTGATGCCAAACGGGCTGAACAGGCTTATTTACATGCAGAGCGGGCTGCCGAGTACAGCAGTGCGGGAGGAAAAGGCGGCTCTTTATATGGAGCTGGGAGGCGGCAGTACCAATACCCTGTTCAAGATAGCTTCTCTCCGCGGCTTCATCGCTTTCGAGGCAGGAACAGGCGTAAGCACCCTGATTATTGACGCGCGCAATGAGAAAACATATGCCCTTTCAGCCGACGTGGGCACAGGCACCCGGCACCTTTATGCCAATGGATTTACCAATCCAACCTATCACGCATTGGAAGCAATGGCCGTCAATGCTATTGAATCCGAGGAAACGGCGGATTTTGTGGATATTAACACCCCCATTGAAGAATCATGAATGAAGAAATACAAAT